>Ga0207701_10000028_pt1 | contig 110182 bp, 92 predicted proteins | sample KBSSwiSSwithPhiX_FD_184294 | JGI IMG/M metagenome (GOLD analysis project Ga0207701, IMG submission 184294) | Switchgrass rhizosphere bulk soil microbial communities from Kellogg Biological Station, Michigan, USA, with PhiX - S5 (SPAdes) (version 2) | ecosystem: Environmental > Terrestrial >...
TAGTAGTACCCTTGTCGGTTTGAACATAGAGATCTTTATTCGACTCACCTGCTTCGGTGATTTTATGTTTTGTAGCTACAAGCACCACTGTTTGTCGGCCAGCATAGAGGGGTTCATCCTTATAATTTTCATCGTAGGCACCGAAATATAATTTGATACCATCGGCCCCATGATTTTTCGCTATGCCAATAAACTCTTCCAGTTCCTCAATGCTATACCATACGCTTAGCGAGTCTTCTTTTCCCAACCGCTGGGAATTGTGGACCCAGCGCTCCTTTTTATAATTTCTTACCACCGTATTTACGTGGTCGGTACCTACAGGTTTTCCCACCTTTAGTGATTTTTTTTGAGTTTTTGTCATAGCCTTAATTTTAAAATAGCAACTAATATTGTTTACCTACTAAAGCTAGAGGAGGAATGGAGGCAGGGTATTTTGCAAAAACTGAAACACCAATTAATTATAAATTAAATATATTTATAAAATATAGATTATCAATTTTTAAGGTGAAATTTGTAAAATAAATACCGTGAGAAAGTATAAAAAATACCGTGTAAATAATAAGCAATCTCCCGTAGAAAAATCGCATCATTTCCGCCTGAAAACCGGTGGGTAAATGAACTCGCTTTCCTGGCAAAAAACACCCCGAATCGGCGTGGATAATCCCTCGCCCGGCTTTTGCGTTAGCCGTAATTTTTGGGCATGCGAAAGCCTTACTTATACATCTGGCGAAAAGCCCCTTTTATAAGAATTTTCATTGCCCTTGTTTCCGGCATTCTTATTCAATGGCATTTACAGTTAAGAGCGACAGCCTGGTTCAGCATCCTGCTTGTTTGCGCCGGGCTCTCCGTTCTCCTTTTTTATATCCCGTTGGTTACCCGTTATAGACTGGGTTATTTTAACGGTGCATTACTTCTTATTTGTTTTGCAGCTTTCGGAGCCGTATTGACATGGAAGAACGATATCCGGAACTCGGACGGTTGGTTAGGACGTCATTATGATTCGGCTGCGGCTGTGGTTGTCACCCTGGAAGAAAAACCGGTTGAAAAAACCAACTCATTTAAAGCGAATGCTAGCGTTTCGGAAATGCTTGAAAACGGCAGAACCATTACTGTCATTGGAAGAATCATTATATATTTTAAGAAGGATTCGCTTTTACCGGCTATGAACTATGGCTCGCGGCTGGTTATCCGAAGAAAATTGCAGGAAATAAGAAATTCAGGCAATCCAGGTGGATTTGATTACAAACAATACTGCCTGTTTCAGAAAATTACACATCAGGTTTTTCTGAACGTGGGGGATTATGCCCTTTTATCCTCGATACGTAAAAAATGGTTAACGTCATTTATAGTTGCCAGCCGTGAGAAAGTATTGCAGGTCCTGCGTAACTATCTCGACGAACCTAAAGAGTTGGGGCTTGCCGAGGCTCTGTTAATTGGATACAAGGATGATCTTGATAAGACCTTAATACAATCATATTCTAACACGGGTGTGGTTCATATTATAGCCATCTCCGGGTTACACCTCGGCCTTATTTACTGGTTGCTTGTTCAGTTGTTGAATCCGTTTCAAAAGCGCAGGTATATGAAGTGGTTAAGGCCAGTCATTATCATTTCCGGGTTATGGCTTTTTAGCCTGTTGGCCGGAGCGCAACCATCGATCCTCAGATCAGCTGTTATGTTTACATGTATTGTAATAGGTGCGGGAATCGGGCGAAAATCATCTATTTATAATTCACTTGCTTTTTCTGCCTTTGCACTGCTTTGCTGGAATCCATATTGGCTATGGGACGTAGGCTTCCAACTCTCCTATTCCGCTGTTCTGAGCATTGTCATTTTTATGCGTCCCATTTATAATCTATTCTATGTTTCAAACAAAATACTCGACTTTTTTTGGAAAATAAACGCTGTCACAATCGCCGCTCAAATTTTGACTTTGCCCTTAAGCACTTACCATTTTCACCAGTTTCCTGTCTATTTTCTCCTCACCAATTTCATGGCAGTTCCGTTGTCCAGCGTCATCCTGTTCGGTGAAATAATTCTCTGTGCAATCTCATTCATCCCGGTGGTCGCCACGTTAACGGGCCAAATACTTTACTTGCTTATCAGGTTAATGAATACCTATGTTGAAAGAATTGAAGCGCTTCCTTTTTCAGTTTGGCCCAGCCTGCAAATAAGCATTTGGCAGGCGTTGTTATTATTTCTTTTCGTGACGGGCATAGGGTACTGGCTATTGGAAAAAAATAAGCATGGCTTGCCGTTCGCATTGCTTGCGATTTTATTTTTTCTGGCCTTAAGAGCCTACTCTTTTGGACAGGCGGCCAGGCAACAAAAAATAATCGTATATAATATCCCGCAATACAACGCAGTTGATTTTATTTATGGCCGGGCGTTTAAATATGTCGGAGATCCTGCTTTGATGAATAATGATTTTGTGCAAAATTTTCATCTAAAGCCATCTCGCATCCTGCAAAGAGTTCCAACCACAGTATTCAAGAATAGTTTTATGCGCCCGGGAACCTTCATTTCTTTTGGCAATAGGAAAATCCTGTTAGTCGATAACACCATTTCACTTGACAGGCCTTTTAAAAGGCAAGTAATAGATTTTGTGCTGGTTTCCAAAAATCCAAAACTTTCAATGAGTCGGCTTTATAATTGTTTTGATGTTAAGTTGATAGTTTTTGATGCATCTGTTCCTCCGCGTAAATTAAAATTCTGGAAAAAGGATTGTGATTCACTGCATATCCCGTTTTATGATATAAGAGAAAAAGGTGCTTTTGTGATGACCCTGAATTAAGTTAGTTTTGCGGCTCTTTGACGATGCCTGCCTTTTAATCATCTTAATTATGGTCAAAAAAATTCGTTCAGCACTTATTTCAGTATATTATAAAGAAGGACTTGAACCCATTGTTAAAAGGCTTTCCGATCTGGGTACAACCATTTATTCGACGGGTGGAACACAGGCGTTTATTGAGAAATTGGGAATCAAGGTTGTGCCGGTAGAAGAACTTACTACTTACCCGTCTATTCTTGGAGGAAGGGTAAAAACTCTGCACCCTTCTGTATTTGGTGGCATATTGGGAAGGAGAGACAATGAAACGGACGCCCAGGAAATGAAAAAGTATAATATCCCGGAAATAGACCTGGTCATTGTGGATCTTTATCCATTTGAGGAAACGCTGGCGTCAACCTCTGATGAAAACTTGATCATTGAAAAGATTGACGTTGGCGGGCCATCGATGATCAGGGGCGCTGCCAAAAATTTTAAAGACCTGCTAGTTGTTGCTGCAAAGAAAGACTACCAGGCACTGCAACAAATTCTCGAAGTCCAAAATGGCGAAACAACTCTTGAACAACGAAAGGCATTCGCGGCAAAAGCATTTGAAGTTGTAGCACACTATGACGTCGCCATCGCCAAATATTTTAATCCGTCGGAAGGTTTATTTTTTCTTGAATCAGTTGCCAACCCTACACCTATGAGATATGGCGAAAATCCACATCAGTCGGGTGTATTTTATGGTGATCTGAAAAAACTTTTTGAACAGTTGAATGGAAAGGACCTATCATACAATAATCTTGTCGATGTTGATGCAGCCATCCAGTTGATTAAAGAATGGCCTGTGAAACCCGGCCCAGTAATCAAAACCCTGGCGAATTCGCAAACACAGCATTTTAACGACACTATAAAAATATCAAAGCCCGGGGTTTCTGAACCATCGAAGTCGGATCGAGGTGCGCTGGTTGCCCCAACAGAAGCGGAAAATCAGCCAGATACCGTCTTCGCAATCATCAAACACACAAATGTTTGCGGTGTTGCTCAGCGTGCGGGTGTCAAAGAGGCCTGGGAAGCAGCGCTGGCCGGTGATCCCGAAAGTGCATTTGGTGGTGTGTTGATCACAAATGGAACAATGAACAGATCAACAGCTGAAGCTGTAAATGAAATTTTTTTTGAAGTGCTTATTGCCCCGGGTTATGATGAAGACGCCCTTACAATATTGAAATCAAAGAAAAACCGAATCCTCCTCAAACTCAATGAACTTCCTGTTTGTACGGAAGAATATAAGTCTGTTCTGAATGGAGTGTTGATCCAGGGCACAGATGAAGGCAACTACATGGAATGGAAAGAGGTTGGTGGACGTGAGTCGACCGACGCAGAAAAGCAAGATCTGAAGTTTGCTAACCTGGTATGCAAACATCTGAAGTCAAACGCCATTGCATTAATAAAAAATAGGCAATTGGTGGGAAAAGGATGTGGGCAAACGAGCCGAATCGATTCCTTGCGGCAGTCTGTAGAAAAGGCAAAGCAATTTTCATTTGATTTGAATGGAGCGGTAATGGCTAGCGATGCTTTTTTCCCTTTTGATGATTGTGTGCAGTTAGGACACCGGGCCGGTATAACAGCATTCATTCAGCCTGGCGGATCAATTCGCGATAAGGATTCCATAGATTATTGCAATAAAATGGGATTAGTAATGGTGATCACAGGTATGAGACATTTCAAACATTAGTACTGAGAACCGGTTAACTCCGAACCAGCCGGTAACAAGTATACCAACATAAAAAAAGCCAGGCAACAGATAACCATTTCAGCCTGGCTAATTAAGCATCCAAATTTCCAAGAAGGCAAGCAGGCAGATGGCGCTTTTTGACTTTCATAGAGTAATTATTAAACCTACAGGACGTTCGCTGAAAACAATTTCAGTGTTAAATCCATTGGCAATCCGTAAAAAAGGCACAAGAGCGAAGGCCATCTTTGCACTGGCACTGGTGTGCTTTTTCTGGGGCACGACCTGGATAGCCTCTAAGGAAGGCGTGCGGCATATGCCTCCATTACAAATGGCAGGATTAAGACAACTTTTCGGCGGCATGTGTTATGTACTATTTTTTCTGGTCAAGGGCGAAAGATGGCCGAAAGGAAAAGAGTGGCGATCAATTTTCATATTGAGCTTCCTGAATTTTTTAATTGCAAACGGGCTAAGCAACTGGGGCGTTAAATATATTTCGGCCGGGCTCGGGTCAATTATTGGGGCGATCTTTCCATTGTGGTTAGTGGTGATTGGATTCTTTTCTGCAAAGTCAAAAATGCCAACCAAAGCCATCATTGGTTTATTGCTTGGCTTTGCGGGGGTATGTATTATTTTCTATGAGCACCTCCAGGAATTTCTCAACGATGATTTCCGGATTGGAATCATTTTGTCATTGATTGCCACCTGGGGGTGGGCATTCGGAACGATCTATACAAAAAGCCATGCGGCCCGCTTCAATCCTTACTTCAGCATCGGCCTGCAAATGGTAGTATCGGGGCTGTCTCTTACAATCGCCTCTCACACGATCACCGGCGCTATGCCGTTAACATCGATTCCATGGCAATCATGGTTAGCTATTAGTTACCTTGTGGTGTTCGGGTCAGTAATTTCTTTTATAGCATATTTATTTGCCTTACAAAATCTTTCAACAGAACAAGCGTCACTATATGCTTACGTAAATCCTGTGGTTGCTGTTCTGCTCGGTTGGATCATCTTTTCAGAAAGTCTCACCCCCTATATTGCGGTTGGGGGCCTCGTGGCATTGTTGGGAGTATATCTTGTGAACAAGGCCTATAAAGTTCCCGGATCAACTACACCCGAAACCGAAGGAATATAAACGCACCGACAGTCAGCTAGCTATTTCACTAACGAATTGTTCGTAAACTTCTTTCCAACCGGTAAACAATTTATCTGTTCCCAAAAAATGATTGTGCCAGATTGTAGCCAGCATACCATTTACGGATCTCACGACATGATAATAATAATTTAATTCTTCCATCGCCTGTGCAGGAGTATAATGCTGCTCATAAAAAGAATTAGCCTCCATATAACAAAACGGATATAACAATAGCGACGATTTTTCTTCCTTTTCCAAATCGTACCAATAAAAAGGGGTAGCAACTGAAGCCCTGAAGCCATTGATACTTCCATATCCCATAGAAAAGTCAAATTTAATGCCGTGGGAAATCAACCTTCTGAACGTTTCGGGAAGCGTAAACCTGATATAGTGCTGTCTCGAAGAAACGACCTTTATTCTGGTTAGTTGCTCTAATGTATTTATTTCCGATTTTAATAAACTCGTTTCATCCCCACTTCGCCAGGAAGGGTGAATACCGACCGGGTAGCGTTCGCCGTGACGTTTTACCAGTTGCTGTAACGCTTTATTTTTAAGCAAAACATTTTTATCGTAACGACTGGTCTTTTCAGCAAGAAGAAAAAAGTATTTCGGTTTTAATTGATGCTTTTCATGCAACTCATCAAGCCATTGGTAAGTGTCGTACGGGTCCGCCTGCCTTCCTGTCAATGTAGCTATCCGTTTCGTGCATTCCTTCCAATCACCCTTGAAAATTGATCGAATAAAGCCTCCGGTTGTTCTCAAAATCCCTTTGCCCTTAAACGCCCATGCGATATCAATATCATATGTGGGAAGAAAACTGAACGCAGGAGAAGAAATGACCAGAGATGAAAATTTATATTGCAATTGCTCTTTAAAAAGTTGCAACCATTTGTTGATGAGAGGTTGATTTAGAAATCCTTCCTTAAAAGCCAGAGAATTTTCATGGGCGTAACGGCCATACATATCTTTTTTGTGAGGCAGGTATTCCTCGTAACGGCTTAACAAATAAAAAGTGGCGGCAAAAATGTCAAATGGAAAATCTCCCTGCGTTTTAAAAAAACACTTAATCCCGTCTATTGAGAAACATTGGATGACCTGTCCAGTAATCTTTTCTTCGAATAATAATGGGCAAGGACGGATCCAAAATTCGTTTTCATCAATCTTGCCAGAACTGTAATTAATTTTAAAACCACTGTGCTGTTGATAATAACCTGGGATATTAGTTATTTCAAATGGTTCACCAATAGTTTCCTTCCCGGCAAATTCAGCAATGTACTGTAAACGGGGAGTTATTGTTGAAGAATAAATGAGCACTTTAAAGTTTTGCTATTTGTCCTTTTTCTCTTTCCACTGCTCGTTAAATGATTTTTTGGGAAATTCAAGTTTATCCCTGTGACGCGTCCAGGCCTTTGCAACCTTATTAATGAACCAACCTTTAACGTTTCCATTGCTCATATTCATCCAGCTGCGCCGAAGCATAGCCTGTTTCCACATTTTCCACACCACCTTTTCCGAAAAGGCAGCGCTCCCCTCTACAACGGCTTCGTGCCTGTTTTCCAATAGTAATTCATGAAGATTTATTTTCACAGCACATACCTCGGTGCAGTTTCCACAAAGAGACGAAGCATAGCTTAGATGCTTCCAATCATTCATTCCTTTCAAATGCGGCGTAATGACCGAGCCAATCGGACCGCTATAGGTAGCAGCGTAAGTATGACCACCAATATTTTTATAAACAGGACAAGCATTCAAACAGGCACCGCAACGGATGCAATACAAACTCTCCCTTTGCTTTTCATTTGCAAGAATGTTTGTTCTGCCATTATCAAGCAGAATCACATACATTTCATCCGGACCATCCGTTTCGTTTGGCAGCCGCGGACCGCTGACAATCGTATTATAGGAAGTAATTTTTTGACCGGTACCGAACGTGGCCAACAGGGGCCAGAATAAGGCCAGGTCCGTTAAAGAAGGTATCACTTTTTCAATGCCGACGACCACTATATGCGTATTAGGCATGGAGCAGCTCAACCGTCCATTGCCTTCGTTTTCCGTAACTGCAATCGCTCCGACATCAGCAATTATAAAATTAGCTCCGGTAATGCCCACCTCTGCTTCTCGATATTTTTCACGGAGGATATCTCTCGCAACCAATGTCAGCTGTTCGGGCGTTAGGTTAGGATCGGTTCCTAATTTTTCGGCAAAGAGCTTTGCAATGTCTTCTTTGCTTTTGTGCATTGCGGGGGTAACAATATGATATGGAGGCTCGCCGTCCAACTGTTGAATATACTCTCCAAGATCCGTCTCGATACTTTGAATTCCTTTTTTCTCGAGAAATTCGTTTAAATGAATTTCTTCGGTGACCATGCTTTTGCTTTTCACCAAAGTTTTGCATTCTTTATCAATGCAAATTTTTCCTATGGCTTCAAGAGCTTCACTGGCGTCCTCGGCCCAAATCACCTTTGCCCCACGGCCCGATATTGCTGCTTCAAAAGTTTCCAGCTGCTGGTCAAGCGTCTCGATTGCTCTCCACTTTACATTTTTCGCCCTCTCGCGTGCCAGTTCCAGTTCAGAAAATTGTTGCTTGCCTAATGGAACTACGGCATTGTACTTGCCAATGTTGAAGTTGATTGTCTTTCGATGATTCTTGTCTGCCGCCTTGGCAGTACTTTTTGCTTTAAACTTTGCGGCGGTTTCCTTCACGAGTGATTATTTTTCATTCGTTTCATAACACTCTTTCGCCACTGCGTCGAGCGTGTCATAAAAAGTGGTTCCAAATTTTCGTACCAGTGGTTCTTTTAAAAATTTATATGCCGGCACCTTCAATTGTTTTCCCAAAGAACAGGCCGGCTTGCATAGCTTTTCACGTGGTGAATAGTTCACCCTCTGATAGTCACCATGTTTGCCCTGCTTCGTTACGATCGGATAGAGGTGACAGCTGATTGGCTTTTTCCAGTTCGTGACTCCATCGTTACAGGCCTTCTCAAAAGCGCATTTGATCGTGCCATCTTTTTCACGGAATCCATACACACATATCTCATGATCACTCGGTAGCGTGGGGGTAACCCATCCAAACTCTTTACTATACACATACTTGCCCTTGCGTTCTATGTGTGCAATGGCCTGCGGCGACAAATAGGGTTTTACCTTTTCATAAAGCTCTAAAATAATATCCAGTTCTTCATTTTCCAATGGTGCCCCCGCGTCGCCATCCTCGCAGCACCCACCCTTGCATTTTGCAAGGTCGCACACAAATTGCTTCTCCACAATATCGTCGCTGACGAGAATGTTATCAATCACTATCATTTCAGACCATTTAGACAAAGATACTGCTTACTTAATAGTTGCTTTCTCCCTTACTGACCGTGATGCGTCAAGCTTAATGACGATTTTTTCGATTCTTATCGCCATCTCAATGTATTAATAAGATGGTGCAGGTCTTCTTGTAAAAAATCGTTCACAATACCAAGAGAATCCTCGTTGGGAGAAGTATTGAAATAAAGCGCGCCCCGTAAAAAATGTTTGGTTGAATCGGTAAGAAAAAACTGGTTGGCCGTTGCCGTGTTACCCCTTAGTGAAAAATAGATACCTTCCACTCCGTTGGGTGTCTTCATCAAACTGTCGTTGATTCCTGTTGATATATCTGTATGCTGCTTGTAGGCCATTTTGAACCCATCATTTACCAACGAATCAAAATTATTTTTACCTACTTCTTTGTAACTAATGTAGATCCTTCCTCCAAACCGTGGCACGTCAATATTGATCCACCAATCGTTTTCCGGCCTGGCGTCAAAAAATGTACTGTCTTTTACTACCTGTGAATAAACAGGATATTCAAATGTATACGGATACCCAGGCTGATCGAACATCTGGTATTTTTTTTCGGGGAAATCGATATGAAAATATCCCTTCTTTTTGAACGTATACGGGCTGTTGCACGCAGAAATAAGAACGGTCACAACCATAATGCAAAGCAGCAAAATACGAAGGGTACTCATTAAATTTATTTTTCTCAGGAGGACTTTTTTTGAATAGTAACTTTTACCAGTTTAATTCGATTTCTATCTGTCTCCATCACTGTAAAGTCAAAGTCGCCACTTTTGATAACATCATTCACCTTTGGGAACTCACCGGCCAGTTCCAACACCAATCCGCCCAGGGACTCACTCTCGCCCTTCACTTTGTCAAAGGTATCCATCGGCAGGTGCATCAACTTACAAGTGTCATGGATCATTGTCTTTCCCTCAAAAATGTAATTGTTATCATCCTGCCTTAGGTTTTGAGTTTCTTCTTCGTCGAATTCATCTTTTATATCTCCAATGACTTCTTCGATGATATCTTCCATAGTTACAATGCCGCTTGTGCCGCCGAATTCATCGACAACTACTGCAAAATGCACTCTCCTGGATTGAAAGTCACGTAACAGGTCTGATATCAATTTTGATTCCGGGACAAAGTATGGCTGGCGCATCAAAGGATGCCAGTCAAAATTTTCAGCTTCCTCCAGGAATGGAATAAGATCCTTCGTATTGATGATCCCTGTTACCTCGTCCAAACTTTCTTTATATACTGGAAGCCGGGAATAGTGAAGGCGCTCCACTTTACGGATCAATTCGTCAAAGGAAGAATTATAATTGATGCCATTGACTTCAAGCCGGCTCCGCATAATCTGTTTTACGGTAATAGCTCCAAACTTCACTATTCCTTTCATGATATTCTTTTCTTCAACGGAAGCTTCCTCATCAGTTTTTATGTCAATGGCTTCATCCAATTCCTGTAAACTGATCGCCTCAGACTTATTTGCCCCCACTCTTTTCCCAATCCCGTCTGCAAGTGAAATTATCCATTTGCTGATGCGATGCAATACAAGATGCACTGCTTCAATCACACCCGACGATCCATAAGCAAAGCGAAGATTGTTTTGAGTGGCCCAAACTTTAGGGAGGATCTGCCCGAGGAAGACTAAAATAAATCCTATAATAATTACGCGTAGTAACAATTCGAAAAGAAAACTCACGAAACCGCTACCAAATATCATTATCGTTCCGTAAGGCAGGTATTGTTTAATCAAAAATCCAAGCAATACGATTAAACAGATATTGAGAAATGTACTGGCAATTAACAGGGAGGCAAAGACTTCTTTCGGCTCTTCCAGGAAATTTATGATCCTCTTTGCAGCTGAATGCTGCTTTGTTTTAAGCACATTTATATCTTTTTCGTTGAGCGAAAACAGCGCAACTTCAGCGCCTGATATTGTAAATACAAGAAACAGCAATGACGCCAAAAGGATAATCAATATTGTGATACCCTGCGTATCGGCTGCCAGGAAAATGAAGGACAATTTGTAGAACAAAAGATGGCTGATCGAATGACTCTCCAAGTGAAAGATATTTTAGTGACAAATTCAACCTTGCGCCGCAAGGCAGCTTTAAAGACAGATTTTTGGCCGCCCGATTATTTGCGGCAAAGTTATCGTTATTGAGCGACTATTAAAACGGCAGGCTCTCTGAAGGATCTCCAAGCGGGGGAGTATCGGCACTCCCAATATTATCTATAGTTCCCATATCCCCGGCATGGCTCGCACCATCGGTTCTTTTATCGAGCATGATGAGGTTATCTCCTACAACTTCAGTGGCAAACTTCCGGTTGCCCTCTTTATCTTCCCAGCTCCTGGTCCTGAGGCGTCCTTCAATATATACCAGGCTGCTTTTGTGAAGATATTTTTGCGCCAGCTCGGCAAGTCCGCGCCAGAGCACGACTGTGTGCCATTCGGTTTGTGAAACCAATTTACCCGTCCGGTCTTTAAATGTTTCTGTAGTAGCCAGCGGAAATTTTGCGACGCCAATATTGCCTTCCAAAAACTGTACGTCGGGGTCTTTCCCAAGATTGCCTATGAGCATTACTCTATTTACACCTCTCATACGATTTTCATTTTTCTTATTAATAATCCTCTTCGGGCTCCTATTAAAGTTAATTTTTTTTAGTGGAATGAAAAATTTTTAACCTCATGTAAGGAGATGAATCACATGCTATTTAGGGTGCAAGAATCCGCAGCGTCTTGCATTTTGTAAATAAAGGGTGCTTTAGTGACATCGACAGGTCTATAAAGCGGGGCGTTTTATTGGATCAATTTCGAATTGAGATCATATCCCAGGCAACAAAGATCGTAATGATAGACCTTATATTGAATTTCATGGACTAACTCTTAAGCGGGTATGGAAGCAAGTATCGATCTTTTTTGACTTTCAGTATCGCCTTTTAAATAATCCCTGATTAACCTTGGGAATGGAAACTTACCCAGTTGCGTTGTGGTTACCAGCAACTGTTGCTTTTTTACATTGGCTTTTCCCCTTAGGATAATTTGAATGAACCGGGCATTTATTAACTGGTGAGACAGTCTTTGTGTATACGCAGGCGAGATACTAATCAAATCATATTTCTTATTTTTTAACCAACCTAATTCTACGGCTTCGTGCAATATGTCTTCAATCTTTATCGTCCTTTTCCTCTCAATCATAGGAAATTCATACAACTGATTCCAGATGTCTTTGGCATTGCGTTGCTCAATGACCACCCGATTCTTCTCTGACAACACAAAGTAGTAGAACCATCTTTCTCTTACGAGAGTACGCTTGGACTTTACCGGTAATTCTTTTACATGGTCATTCCGAAAAGCAAGACATATTTTTTTTAATTCACATATTGAACATAATGGCGCCAACGGTTTACAAACTATCGCTCCAAAATCCATGATAGCCTGGTTGTAAACTCCCGGTTCATTCTTATCAAGTAGCTGTCCGGCAAGGGATGCGATAATCTTTTTTCCTTCGGTGGAATCGATAGGTTTCTTAATTCCAAAAACACGTGAAAGGACCCTGGACACATTGCCATCAATTACCGCATGCGGGAGGTTAAACGCAAACGATGAAATAGCCGCGGCGGTATATGGCCCTACACCCCGAAGTTGCCTTATGTCGTCGAATGTGGTCGGAAACCTGCCATCTAAATCTTGCGTTATTAAACGGGCGGTGCTTATTAAGTTGCGACAGCGGCTATAGTAGCCTAGCCCTTCCCATAATTTAAAAATGAGCTTATCGTTTGCCTTTGCCAATTGGCGTATGTCAGGGAATTTTTGAATAAAGCGGTAATAATAATCAATACCCTGTTCGACCCTGGTTTGTTGGAGAATAATTTCGCTTAACCATATCTTATACGGGTCCTTCTCGCCTTTCCAGGGCATTTGGCGCTTATTTTTTTGCCGGTTCCATGTCAACAAAAGCCGCGTAAATGAGCGGCTGACCCCTGTTTTAGCTCTTTTTTCGATCGGATTCTTCATATAGATGGATTAAATATCTGCCATTTTTTGTACGTGCGATTTTAAATTGTTTTAAAAAAAATGGCTATCCCCTTGACTATCACTATTTTTTATCTTAAATTGGCATTGTAAACCCCAAAATCATTGTAAAATGAGAAAAGCCGATCTCGTTAACCAGATATCTGAAAAGACAGGGATACCCAAAGTAGATGTGTTGGTTACACTCGAAACTATGTTCAAAGAAGTTAAGGATACTCTCTCGGCAGGAGAGAATATTTATATCCGTGGCTTCGGCAGTTTTATCACGAAAAAACGAGCGGCTAAAATTGGACGTAACATCAAAAAAAACATTGCGGTGCATATTCCTGAACATTATATACCTGCATTTAAACCAGCCAAGGAATTTGTTGCTGAGGTGAAAAAATTAAAGGAGCTAAAACCTGATACCGGGCCAGGTGAAGATGTTTAAACATTAGCCTGCCGACGTTAAATTACTGACTCCGAATTCCATGTAAAATATTGTCGCACGAAATAGTTTTCCCGGAGGTAACTTCGCTTTCCTAATTTGAAATTTTGTGAAGAAACCCCAGTGGATTACTGTTGTGATTGCCCTTTTACTAGTTGGTGCACTCTATTTTTTTGGACGTACAGTGCCCAGGAAAGAAAAATCAATTATTCACACGGAAGACGATGGACACGAACACACGGCAAATGAGATCTCAATAGATTCCATTATCACCGGCGCTAAAAGCCAACTTAGTACTGAGCAGGTGGCCCGCCTGAGCATGTTGGAGAATTCAATCTCCCGGGGCGATGTGAAAGAACAAAAGATTAGAGTATATCACCAACTATCGCATTTTTGGTCTGATTCCATGCGTTTCTTCCCTCCGTACGGATGGTATGAGGCGGAAGCCGCCAGATTGGAAAATTCGGAAAAAACTCTCACCTTTGCAGCCCACTTATTTTTAGAAGCTCTGCAAAGAGAACAGGATCCGCAACTCCTTAAATGGGAAGCGCGGCAAGCTAAAGATTTGTTTGAGAGGTCTTTGAAGATTAATCCCGAAAATGATTCGTCAAAAGTAGGACTTGGCGCCTGCTATTTGTTTGGCAATATTTCACCGAATCCAATGGAAGGAGTAAGCAAGATAATGGAAGTAATTGCCAAGGACAGTACTGATACTTATGCGCAGATAACATTGGCCAAGGGTTCAATGTTGTCAGGGCAGTCGAATAAGGCGATTAGCCGATTGCTTTTTGTAAACAAGCTTCATCCGGATAATATTGAAGCCATCCTGTTGCTGGCAGAAGTATATGAGCGAGAAAATGATAAAGCTACCGCGGTCGATTGGTACCGTAAAAGCCTGTTATATATCAAACGGAAAGATGCGAGGATGGAGATAGAAAACAGAATAACCGAATTGTCAAAAAAACCCTGACAAACGGCATCAGGGTTAAAACATAATTGTTGGATAAAGTAAATTATTAATAAACTAGATTTTTAAAAATTATTTGAGTATGCCTTGTGGTAAGAAAAGAAAGCGTCATAAGATCGCGACGCACAAACGTAAAAAAAGACTGAGAAAAAACCGTCATAAGAAGAGGAAATAACATTTCTACTTATTGCGAAACCTTCCTGTTTATATATAATAAGAACAGGAGTTTCAGTTTGACTGGTTGTTTGCCGCCCGTATAAGTTTGCACTCCACCAATACTGCACTTCACTCTTCCGCATACCCATGTACGGATTACTGGCAACCGGTATTTACAGCACTAAGGACATTCATTTATGTAAGCTGTAATGAACAAAGAACTCATTATTAACGCAGCTCCCCAGGGTGTAGAAATTGCACTTTTGGAGGATCGCAGGCTGGTAGAACTGCATAGCGAAAAGAGCGATGCGCGATTCGCTGTGGGAGATCTATACCTGGGAAAAGTGAAAAAACTTATTCCCGGGCTGAATGCTGCTTTTGTGGAAGTGGGGTTTGAAAAGGATGCTTTTCTTCACTACACTGACCTTAGTCCGTATGCAAGATCCTTGCTGAAGTTCACGTCTGTTACCATTAACGACAAGAGTGAAAACGGGTTGGATTTTGGCAAATTCGAAATAGAGCCGGAAATAATAAAGACCGGGAAGATAAATGAAGTATTAGGTGGGAAGCCAAATATCCTGGTGCAGATTTTAAAAGAGCCTATTGCCGCAAAAGGTCCGCGGCTGAGTTGTGAGATCTCATTACCAGGTCGTTTTGTGGTTATTACTCCATTTAACAATATCGTCGCCGTTTCCCGAAAAATACATTCTTCCGAAGAAAGGAAGAGACTGCAAAAAATAGTTGAAGCAATAAAGCCAAAAAACTTTGGCGTTATTGTGCGCACTGCTGCAGAAGGTAAGAACACTGCCGAACTGCACGAGGACCTTTCTGCCCTTGTCGATATGTGGAAGAGCATTCAGAAAAACCTGAAAGGCAGTGCTGCTCCGGCCAAAATCTTAAGCGAACAAACAAAGACCAATAGCATTCTAAGGGACCTGCTTAATGCCGACTTCAACCGGATTGTAGTCAATGACCGGACCATTTACTCCGAAACAAAAAATTATATTCAGCGTATAGCCCCTGAAAAGGCAGACATCGTTTCCTTTTATCAGAATGGATCTCCCATTTTTGACTCATTTGGAATTACCAAACAGGTAAAATCCTCTTTTGGCAAAACTGTCAACATGAACAGCGGCGCTTACCTCATTATTGAACATACAGAGGCGCTGCACGTGATAGATGTAAACAGTGGTTATAAAAGTGTGAGCAATAACCAGGAGCAAAATGCCCTGGAAACAAATCTTGAAGCGGCCGAAGAGATCGCACGTCAATTGCGCTTGCGCGATCTTGGAGGCATTATTGTGGTCGACTTTATCGATATGAAGTTGCCGGAGAATAAGCGAAAGCTGGTGGAAAAAATGGAAGAGTTTATGGAGCCTGACCGTGCTAAACATGCGGTACTGCCAATTTCCAAGTTCGGCATTATGCAAATCACACGGCAGCGCATGAAGCCGGAAATGAGCATAAACACCCAGGAGGTTTGTCCCAGCTGCAATGGAACGGGAAAAATATCTTCTTCATTATTACTGGAAGATGAAATAGAAAAGAATCTTACTTACCTGGTAACTCATCAACATAAGAATTTGAAGCTGGTTGTAAATCCAATCATGTACGCGTACCTTACCAAGGGCTGGCCGTGGAAGACAAGAATGGCTTTATGGAAGAAGAAGCTGGGACAAAAGACAAGAATCGAAGCAGACACCAATTATCACCTTACCGAGTACAAATTCTTCGATCAGCATGATGAAGAAATAAAATTATAGTACTACTGAATTTAGGGAAATTCCGCCAACGATTGCCGACATCTAATTTCCAAACTCCAGAATCAACGGGCACCTCTGAGTATTTCTAATGCAGCAGTCCTTGTCTATCAATTCCAAATTTGTTTAGCCTTAATTGCGATCTCTGCTTCCCATATATAACAGAATATATTGTACAAGTGTTACCACAGCTGCCAGAGCGGCTACCACATAAGTCAGCGCAGCCCACTTTAATGCGTCTTTGGCCTTGGGATATTCATCGGGAGCCGTAACATTGGTATGATTTAACCATGCAAGTGCCCTCTTACTCGCGTCGAATTCGACAGGTAGGGTAATTAAGGTGAAAATTACCGTAACAGCCATCAATATTATGCCTACAAGGAGTACCGTTGTATTTCCCGAAGCAGCCATAATTACCCCCACCAATAATACCCAGTTGACCAGGTTGGACGTGATCTGGACAGCTGGCACCAGTTTGCTTCTCATGGCCAGCCATTGGTAAGCTGTTGCGTGCTGAACGGCATGTCCACATTCGTGAGCCGACACTGCGGCGGCTGCAACACTACTCCCGTTATACACGTCCGGGCTCAGGTTAACTGTCTTGTTGGCCGGGTTATAGTGATCTGACAAAAAGCCATTTACGGAAATTACCTTCACATCATAAATGCCATTCTCCCTGAGCATCTTTTCGGCTATCTCCCGGCCAGTCAGGCCATTCCTCAACCCCACTTTACTGTACCTGGCAAATTTCCCCTTCAGAACCAACGACACAAGCATACTTATACCAAGAAAAATGAAGGAAACGATCATAATGGATGGTGTCATACTTACTGAATTTTTGTTTGTTTTTACCATTATAACAAACTTGCATCCACTTAGATTAGACGACTTTTTTCGGCCGTTTTGTCATTCTTTTATTTCTAAGTCGGCGTCAATTTGAGGATTTGATGAGACTCTCATACGCTGGATTCAATAAATTGAAAATCAGTCAATTGACGTTAAAAAAGATCCAGGTTTGACTTACGGCTTGTTCGGTTTTTTACTAATTGGGAAGTTATTCACAGCCCAAAAATTTTATTTTGAAATGTTACGTAGAATTGTAACTTAGCTACAGAATTTAATGGGTTAGTAAGTAAAGGGGTTAATCGAAAGGTTAGCCCCTTTTACATTTTTAGCAACATCCAATTATACACTTGATTCTTCTTCATCATCGTTATTGAATTAAGCGAATACAGGCAAATGATGATGTACTTCACCGAACAATTGATCTTTTATCGTCAAACATTAACCATGGGGTTAACTTTAACAAATGAGCAAAGTTAAAACAGCCTACTTCTGTCAAAATTGCGGGTATGAAAGTGTGAAGTGGGTTGGCCAATGTCCTTCATGTAGTCAATGGAATACGTTCGTAGAGGAACTAATACAGAATGAAGATAATAAAAGCAACAATAGCTGGAAGAACTATGGTGAACCAGCAAAAAGCAATAGATCAATATTGCTGAATGAAGTAAAAGGAAGTGAAGAAAGGAGAATATTAACTACTGATGCCGAGCTTAACCGGGTGTTGGGCGGCGGTATTGTTCCCGGCAGTATAGTATTGATTGCCGGGGAACCGGGTATTGGCAAATCTACCTTGTTTTTACAAAATGGATTAAACCTAAAAGATGTTTCAGTCCTCTATATCAGTGGAGAGGAAAGCGAACTTCAGATTAAAATGAGGGCTGATCGGATGAAAGCGCAAACTGCAGGAAGCACCGGAAAAAATTTTTATTTGTTAACCGAGACATCCACCCAAATCATCTTCCAGGAAATAAAAAAATTAAAGCCGCAGTTGGTAATCGTCGATTCCGTTCAAACTTTGCGGACCCCACTTATTGATTCATCTCCGGGGAGTGTATCGCAAATCAGGGAATGCGCTTCAGAATTCCAGCGATTTGCAAAAGAAACAAATACTCCCGTATTTCTAATTGGTCATATAACAAAGGATGGCAGTATCGCCGGGCCCAAGATACTGGAACACATGGTTGATACGGTTCTTCAATTTGAGGGTGATCGCCATTACGCCTATCGCATACTCCGCACGCTTAAGAACCGATTTGGAAGCACAGATGAACTTGGCATCTATGAAATGACGGATAAAGGGATGCGCGGCGTAAATAATCCCAGCGAAGTTTTGATCACGCAAAAGGATGAACAGCTTAGCGGTATTGCGATTGCGGCGACAATTGAAGGTATTCGTCCATTATTAATCGAAGTTCAGGCTTTAGTGACGCAATCGGTATATGGTACTCCGCAGCGTACCGTTAGCGGATTTGACCTTCGCAGGTTGCAACTGCTGTTAGCCGTTTTGGAAAAAAGAGGTGGATTCCATTTTGGATTAAAAGACGTGTTTCTCAATATTGCGGGAGGCATAAAGGTCGAAGACCCTTCAATTGATCTGGCTGTTTTATGTGCGTTACTTTCCTCCTTCGAAGACACGCCTTTACATGAGGAGATTTGTTTCGCAGGAGAGGTTGGGCTCAGTGGCGAGATAAGGGCTGTGAACAGGATAGATCAGCGCATTGGTGAAGCAGAGAAATTAGGGTTTAAGAAGATACTTGTTTCAAAATACAATCAAAAAGGGTTGTCCAAACAGAAATTTAACATCCAAGTGGTTACTGTGGCCAGGGTGGAGGAAGTCTACCGTTACCTGTTTAATTCCTCCGCCCAATAGTGAAAAACACCGGGAATTCCTCTTCATTATTTTATAATTTCATATTTGACTCCTCTAAAGAATGATTGACTTAAAGGAAATAAGGGATTCATTTATTCAAATCTTATTTCCGCACGTGTGCTGTGGTTGCGGTAGTGATATACTGGGAGGGAAGACTGTCCTTTGCATGCGATGCCTGGAACAAATGCCGGAGACGGGCTTCGAACAACACGACGACAACCCGGTCGAAAAAAAGTTTTGGGGTAGGATAAGACTTGCACAAGCCACGGCTCAATATTATTTTACCAGGGAGTCATTGATGCAGCGACTGATGCATGAGTTCAAATACAAAGGAAACAGGGACCTCGGCCTCCAGTTAGGGGTATTAATGGGAGCATCAATTAAACAATCCGGAAGATTTTGTCCTGACGCGTTGATCCCGCTGCCGCTGTTCCGGGCCAAAGAAAAAAAGAGAGGCTATAACCAGGCAGCAATATTATGTGAGGGAATGGCAGAAAGTTTACATGTGCCAGTACTAAAAAATGTCGTTATCCGTTCTCATCATACCGATACACAAACGAAAAAAGGCAGGATTGAACGCTGGCAAAATATGGAAAGTAAGTTTCTGTTGGTGCAACCCGAACCTGTGATCAACAAAAAATTATTGTTGGTAGATGATGTTATTACGACGGGAGCAACCCTCGAAGCTTGTGGAGCTGAATTGCTGAAAGCCGAAAACGTCAAATTAAGCATTGCTGCGTTGTGCTATGCCAGCCGATAGCAACAATAGTAAAATCAAATGTTCTGATTATTTTTGACCTCGCCGATCCTGTTTAAAAACAACTGATGAAGACCACCTTATTGATTACATTATACGTTTCCATCCTGTTCCTGGGCTGCAAAAAAGATTCTTTTATCACTTCGGGTGATGCCAATTTAAGTATCTCAGCCGATACACTGCATTACGATACTGTTTTTACTTCTGTTGGCTCGATCACACAGTCGTTCAAGATCTTCAATGATAACAATCAGAAACTTCGCCTGACATCCGTAAAATTAATGGGTGGATCATCATCGCCCTTTAATATCAACGTAGATGGAACTGCTACGTCCGAAGCAATCGATTTGGAAATAGACGCAAATGATAGCCTTTATGTTTTTGTCCAGGTAACCATAGACCCTGCATCGGGAAATCTTCCATTTATTGTCCGCGACAGCATTCAGATCACCTTCAATGGGAATACCCGGATGGTGCAGTTAGAAGCGTGGGGGCAAAACGCACATTTTTTCCGAAATAAAGAAATAATCTCCAGTGAAACATGGTCCAACGATCTGCCTTATGTTATCCAGGGCTATCTCTTTGTAGCAAATAACCAATCGTTGACAATTGAGAAAGGCTGTCGTATCTATGTTCACGCTGACGCTCCCATAATTATAGACGGATCCTTGCAGGTGAATGGACAAAAGGATACGACCGAGAGGGTTTATTTCAATGGAGACAGGCTGGATGAACCATATAAAGATTTTCCTGCCTCCTGGCCCGGTATATTTTTCCGCACTGACAGCAAGGACAACGTATTGAACTACGCGGTAATCAGGAATGCATACCAGTCGCTCGCTTTGGAAAATCCTTCTGCAAATCTTAAACCTAAGCTCACACTTAATGAATGTGTGATCGACAATTCGTATGATGCCGGGATTATTGCATTAAACTCAAGTATCACTGCAACAAACTGCCTGGTCAGCAATTGCGGAAAGAATGTGGCGCTGGCAAGAGGCGGTGAGTATACGTTTAGTCATTGCACAGTTGCGAGTTATTCGAATAATTATATCCAGCACAAAGATCCTGTGTTACTGGTCAGTAACACTGATGGTACAAATACAGCTTCATTAACCGCCCTGTTTCGCAATTGCATTTTTTGGGGCGAGGGTGGTGACGTAGAAGATGAAGTGGTCGTCGTTAAAGGAAGTACGGACTTCGTAAGCTTTGATTATAATCTTTGGAAAGTAAAAACACCGCCTCAAAACATTATATCTGCAGGCATTATCAGCAACCAGGATCCACAATTTGACAGCATAAACGTCTCAAAGAATTACTATGATTTCCGGCTGAGGAAAAAAAATTCACCTGCTATTGATGCGGGGACAGGCAGCAGCGTTGCGATTGACCTGGATGGAGCCGTGCGACCGGCAGGACTAAATCCTGATCTCGGATGCTTTGAAAAACAATAGGTAAAACCATTCAGAAAAAAGTCAAAATAATTCGGCGAGTTTGAGCTTACCTTTACCCTATTATTTACCTAAACAATTTAAGAAAAATGAAAATATTAATAATAGGCCTGCTATTTACTGGATTCCTGGATGGCTCCATTTATGATTTTAAGGTGCCTGGCTTACTTGGGGGAGAAATTGACTTTAGCAAATTCAAAGGCAAAAAAATATTGATTGTGAATACTGCTTCAAAATGTGGTAATACACCACAATATGAAGGGTTGGAAAAATTGTACGAATCATACAAGGATAAACTTGTTATTGTGGGCTTTCCTGCCAACAATTTCGGGTCCCAGGAACCGGGCAGTAATGATGAGATCGCAGAATTCTGCAAAAAAAATTACGGTGTCACGTTCCCTATGGCTGAAAAGATTTCTGTAAAAGGGGACGACATCGCACCACTCTACAAATGGCTGGTAAGTGAAGCTGCGAAAAAAGGATTTAATGATCCCATTACCTGGAATTTTACCAAATTCCTTCTTGATGAAAAAGGACAGCTGGTGACGGTGTTTAACGCAAAAACACAGCCAATGAGTGACGAAGTCCTGAAATATTTGAATTGACCGGTTTATACCATTTATCAAAAACTTCCCGCCGTTCACGGGAAGTTTTATTTTTTATGAGGGTCTTAATATTTAAATTCATGCTCCATAAAATTTAAACAATTATGAAATTCTCAATGAAATCAGTGACAGCGATTTTGATGCTATTGTTATTCCACGTCAGTTCTTTTGCCCAATATAAATTGAGTGATCCTTTGCCCACTGATCCAGCGGTTAAAGTAGGCAGGCTACCCAACGGCCTCACGTATTATATCCGGAAAAATGCAAAACCGGAAAAGAAACTGGAACTAAGGCTCGCCGTTAATGCCGGATCGGTCCAGGAAAACGACAACCAGCTGGGACTCGCTCATTTTATGGAGCACATGGGATTTAATGGCTCCAAACATTTTCCCAAAAATGAACTGGTTGATTTCCTGCAAAAGACCGGTGTTGATTTTGGCGCTGACCTGAATGCAAATACAAGTTTTGATGAAACTGTCTACATTCTTTCATTTCCTACTGAAGATCCCACTTTAATAGACCAGGGTTTCACTGTGCTTGAAGATTGGGCCTTCAACAACCTTCTCGATAAAAATGAAATTGAAAAAGAAAGGGGAGTAGTCCTTGAAGAATCGAGGCTGAATAAAGATTCATGGGAAAGAATGAGCCGGCAATATTTTCCGAAACTACTAAATGGATCAAAGTATGCTGTGCGCATACCCATAGGAAAGGATGAGATACTGAAAACCTTCAAACCTGAGACGCTCAAAAGCTTTTATACGAGCTGGTATCGGCCAAACCTTATGGCTGTTATTGTAGTGGGAGACATTGACCCGGCGTTCGCCGAAAAAAAGATTATTGCTCATTTTGGAAAGTTTAAGAACCCGGCAAACAGTCCGCAACGCCCTGCAATCATTCCAATGAAGCAAAGAACGGCGCCTGAAGCGATGGTCGTGACGGATGATGAAGCGACAAATACTTTTGTCCAGATTTTTAATTATGTAAAGCCAGCCAAAAAAGTCAAGACCTGGGAAAACTATCGTGAAAGCATCGTTGAAGGCCTGGTAAGTTCATTGATCACGCAGCGATTATCCGAATTGACGCAAAAGGAAAATCCGCCGTTTGTTTTTGCGAACACATCATTTTCACAATTTATCAGGGGTTATAACACTTTTGCCTCTTTTGCCATGGTTGGACAGGGCACAGTCCAGGACGCCGTAGATGTGCTGATTACAGAAACTAACCGTGCCCGGCAATTCGGATTTCTTCAAACCGAGCTGGACCGCGTGAAAGCAAGCCTGTTGAATGGCGCAGAAAAAGCTTATAATGAAAAGGACAAATCTGAGTCAGGACAAATAGTTCAGCAGTATGTAACAAACTTTTTGCAAGGCTCACCCATTCCCGGGGTAGAACATCGGTATAAATTCTTAAAACAGGTTTTGCCTACCATCACCCTGAATGAGATCAATTCTGTTGCAAAGAAAATGCCCGGCACTGAAAATGCGTTTGCTTTGATCCAGGCACCCACAAACGTAAAAGACAAATTGCCGGACAACAAGGGGCTATTGGCTACATTGGTGGCAGCAAATAAGAAATCTGTTTCAGCCTATGAAGAAAAAGCGGTCGCAACCAAACTGCTCGAAAATGATCCACAGCCTGGTAAAATAGTGAATGAAACAAAGAACGACAAATTGGGAACAACAGACATTACCCTTAGCAACGGTGTGACTGTAACGCTGAAACCCACCAACTTTAAAAACGATGAAATAATAATGGACGCCTGGCGCTGGGGCGGATTTCAAAAATTTGATATTTCGGAAAAAGAAAATGCACAGTACTCCGCTAACATAATTCAGCAAATGGGTGTTGGTGATTTATCTCCTAACGACCTTCGCAAATTCCTGGCGGGTAAAAGTCTCTCTGTATTTCCATACCTCAATGATCATGAAGAAGGAATCGAGGGAAGAAGCAGCGTAAAAGATTTTGAAACGTTCCTTCAAATGACGTACCTCTATTTTACCGCCCCCCGAAAGGACCAGGGGCTTTTTAATTCGTATATCACGAAGCAAAAATCAACGTTGCAATACCTGAAACAGGACCCGCAAACATATTTTAACGACACCGTTTCTAAAGTTGCCTATAATAATAACCCGTGGGCAGGTGGTGTGCCCACCCCTGAAGACTACGATAAGATCAGCCTGGACAAAACTTTCGGGATATATAAGCAGATTTACGACAATGCTTATGGCATGCATTTTACATTCGTGGGCAAACTGGACGGAGAAAATGTTAAACCGCTACTTGAGAAATACCTGGGCTCACTACCTGCCAAAGAAAAAGAAATTAGTTACAAAGACAATGGCGTACGGTTAATACAGGGCCCAAAAACAATCAGTGTTCAAAAGGGGAAAGAAGCGCAAAGTTTTGTTTCGCTGATGTTTGAAGGTAAGGCTGAAGATACCCGTGAAGCAAAAATAAAACTTGCGGCACTCATCGATGCCATCAACATAAAGATTATTGAAAAACTAAGGGAAGAAATGAGTGGAATTTATGGAGGTGGGCTTTCCGGAGCAATTCAGAAAAGACCCTATTTACATTATACGGTTTCAGCCAACATCCCATGTGGACCGGAAAATGTTGCAAAGCTCACAGATTCGCTAATGGGAATTATCAAAACGATACAGGAAAAAGGTGTTGAGCAAAAAGACCTTGACAAAGTGAAAGAAACATGGAAGAAGCAGTATCATGTGGGTTTACAAAGCAACGATTTCTGGTTGAATAGCCTGTCACTGGGTTGGATCAACCGCGAGAATCCTGAAAATATTCTGAATTACGAAGAAAAAGTGAATGCGCTAACTGTAAAAGATTTACAGGAAGCGGCGCAACAATTCTTGCCACTTGATAAAGTTGTAAAAGCAGTGCTCTATCCCGAAAATGTTAAGATACCGGACGAGCCAAAGAAAGGATTTTAATTGAATCCATTCTATTACTAATCATAAGGCTGTCCAAAATAAGTTTGATTGTCTTATTGCCAATTGTCGAGCCTTCTACAAGCGTGGCTGCCGAAAGGCAGGCTCAGGTTGACAATAGTTTTTGGATAGCCTCTTTTTGCTTTAACAGGCAAATAAAAGATTTTCCCGGGCTTATCTTTGCTTTCATGCAATTCAAAGATATCATTGGCCAGCTGCAAGCGAAAAAGCGACTTGCAGAGTTGGTGCAACATAACCGGCTCAGTCATGCCTTGCTTTTTATCGGAAAGGAAGGTGCCGGCGCGTTATCACTTTCAATTGCATTGTCCCAATACATAGTTTGTGAAAAAGTGAGTGGTCAATCAGCAGTAGCCGGTAAACCCGGTGAGCCAGCATTGTTCGCTGAGGAGCCCCAGGCAGCAGTTAGTCCGCATCTCCCGCCGGAAGATGCCTGCGGCGTGTGCGCTGCATGTATAAAATCCCGACAGCTTATTCACCCGGATATTCATTTCGCTTACCCGGTCGTTACCAAAAAACCAGGAACACCACCGGTTAGTACCGATTACATTTCGGAATGGAGAGAATTCATTAAGAGTTATCCATATGGCAATGTATATGACTGGCTGCAGTTCATCGGAGCGGAAAACAAGCAAGGCAACATAACAGCGAATGAATGCAACGAAATTATCCGTAAGCTTAGCCTTAAAAGTTTTGAAAGTGAATATAAAATTTTGATATTATGGCTTCCGGAATACCTGGGCAACGAGGGCAACAAGCTGTTAAAACTCATTGAGGAGCCTCCGGCAAATACATTATTTGTGTTGGTATCGGAGAATGAGTCGCTGATCCTCCCGACCATTGTCAGCCGCTGCCAATTGATCAGGATACCGCCCCTTGATACAACTTCAATAGAAAAAGCGCTCGTGGAGAGAAACAATACAGAAAGCAAATTGGCAAGGCAGATAGCCACCGTATGCGAAGGCAATTACCGGGAGGCACTCCAGTTGATTCAACATGCCGATGAAGACTGGCAAAGCTTGTTGCGCGACTGGCTGAATGCAATTCTGAAAACAGGGCCCATTGCCCAAACTAAATGGGTGGAAGAGGTCAGTAAACTTGGCCGGGAAAAACAAAAGCAGTTTTTGCGATATTTCAATCATTTGCTGGAACAGTCGATCCGCCTGCGATTGGCTCCTTCTCAATTTTCGGCAAACGGCGGGACTAAGACAACACAGGGTCACGGACAATTTTCTTTCTCTATTGCGGAAAATGAAAGGGATTTTGCTCAAAGGCTGAACAAGATTGCGACTATTGAGCAGCAGAACGCAATAATTGAGGAGATTGATCGGGCGGCTTACTATATTGAAAGAAATGCTAATGCCAAAATACTATTTCATGCCCTGACCATTAAACTATACCATATCATTCAGGACAAAATTGTATTTTTGACGGATTGAGGAATGGTGTTCTGGCGAAGGTATGGTGAGGAGCGGGCGCCTCAAATGGATTACATTTAATTATGCTTCAACACTTTTTGCAAAATATACCTTTCAATTGCAAGTTGACTTCTAATCTTAACTGGTTAGTGGTATAACTAATAAAGGTGGCCGCCCAGGCGGACGAAAGCTCAAATGTAATTCTGCGCCCGGTTTATTGTACATCCTTTCTCAGTTTGACATTTAATCTCGCCTTCTTTGGTTGGCATTAAACATTGTTTTTATCATGGGTTGCAGCAATTGCGGAGTAGCTACAAATGGAAAGCCGGCAGGATGTAAAAGCAACGGCGGATGCAGTACCGGCGGATGTAACCGCATGAATACCTATGACTGGCTGCGTAACCTCCCTATCGCGGACCTCGACAGCAGTTGTAAAATAATCGAAGTAAGTTTCAATAAGGGAACGCGAAAAGATTTTTTCAGAAACCCGATTGTTCAGCCTCTTGAAAAGGGGGACATGATAGCCGTAGAAGGGATCAGTGGCTTTGACGTCGGGGAGGTTTCACTTACCGGCGAGATCGTCAGATTACAAATGAAAAAAAGAGGTGCCCGAGAGGACAACCCTGAATTGAAAAAAGTATTGCGGCCTGCAACGGACAGGGACCTCGATATTATGGCACAAAACAAATCACGTGAGCCGGAGGCCGTAATTCGAAGTCGGGCTATCGCGAAGCAACTTAAACTGGACATGAAGATTAGCCAGGTCGAAATGCAGGCAGATGGCAGAAAAGCGACGTTCTTTTACATAGCCGATGGGCGCGTAGATTTCAGAGAATTGATTAAAGTATATGCATCTGAGTTTAAGGTTAAGGTCGAGATGCGGCAGATCGGGGCACGGCAGGAAGCTGGAAAAGTCGGCGGAATTGGTAGTTGCGGAAGGGAACTTTGTTGCAGTTCATGGCTCACAGATTTTAAATCTGTAAATACCGCAGCTGCGCGATACCAAAACCTTTCAATTAATCAAACCAAATTAAGCGGACAATGTGGGCGTTTGAAATGTTGCCTTAACTATGAACTCGATACCTATCTTGATGCACTACAACATTTCCCGGAAAACTGTGATACGTTAAGAGTAGCTAGGGGCAATGCTGTCCTGATTAAAAAAGATATTTTCAAAAACGTGATGTGGTACACATTGCCTGAAAGCAATAAGCAATATCCTCTAAGCATTGAAAGGGCGGCGAAGATTAAAGGACTTAACCAGCAGGGAATTTTTCCTGATGAACTGGAACCCGTAGAAGTGGCGACATCAAAGCCAAAAGAAATAGAGCCTGAGTACGCCGACCTGGTTGGCCAAATAAGCTTGAAAGCATTAGATAAGGCCGATAAGAAAAAAAATCAACAGCAACAAAAAGGGCAGAAGCAAAAACCAAAGCAAGGCGACAATAGGCAACAGGCAACAGGCAGTCAGTCCGCAGGTCAGCCAGGCAAACAGCAGGGAAATAGGCAACAGCAGCAACAAAGGCCTCCCCAAAATCAAAACAAGCCAGGAAGCAACCCACGGCAGCAGCAACAACAGCGGCCACAAAATCCCAAGCCGCCAAGAGATCAGAGACCTCCGCAAAAAGGTAATTAAGACTATTCAAAAATGGAACCTTTCCAGGTTTTGGTTATGGGTCAGACCAACGAGTTTGGTTAGTGATCACGGTTTAAAGGTTATGATATCGTTAGATGACCAACAACCAATTCCCTAAAACCAAGACCGCGGCCACGACCTAAAACTATGACTAGGTTTGAATTAGGCTATTAGCGTAATGAACCATAAATAACTTCCTGGATCTTCGGCCTGATATTCATTTGTCCAAATCTTGGGTTGTCTCTTGTAGGATTTACACGATTTGAAAGAAATATATAAACCAGGTTATATTTTGGATCCGCCCAGACACAGGTACCCGTAAAACCTGTATGGCCGAATGTTTCTGGTGACGCACTCAGTGAAGGATATGGTTCGGGCCTCGATGCATTGTCCTTTTCGGGTTTGTCAAAACCATATCCGCGACGACTGACGGTTGAATGATACGAGGTAAATAGTTTGATTGTCTCCGGTTTCAGATATCGCTCCCCGTTAAACTCGCCGCCATTCAAAAGCATTTGATACAACATCGCAAGGTCATAGGCATCAGAAAATAGGCCAGCATGACCCGCAACGCCACCAAGCATAGATGCTCCTTCATCGTGCACGTCGCCACGGATTAGTTGCCTTCTAAAATGTGATTCCTGTTCAGTCGGTACAATTTTATTCAATGCAAATTTTGACCTGGGTTTAAAGCCTGTGGTTTGCATGCCCATTTTCCTGTAAAAGGTTTTTTCAACGTATTCATTTAATGGCATTCCCGTAATTTGCTCCACGATCTTGCCGAGAAAAATAAAATCATTATCACTATACACGTACTTATTTGGTGTATTTACTGGGCTTTTGAGTATCCTGTTCATGATTGTATCCTCCCAATCATTTCGCAAGTAGAGATTCTCCGCGACCCTGATTGTAAACCCCGCCTTTGACGTTTCGCTGTAATAGGCTGGGTTGGGAATACCAGTGGTTGTGTCAATAGTCTCGCGATAAAACTGAATAAAAGGAACGAGTCCCGCCTGGTGTAACAGTATATCTTCGATTTGCAGCGAAGCCTTGTTCGTTCCCCTGACGTATGGAAGGTAATTACCCAGTCTTTTTTTCAAGTCCAGTTTCCCTTCTTCATACAGCTTCATCACCGCCATTGTAGTTGCCGAAATTTTGGTAACAGAAGCCAGGTCAAATATACTTTCTAAAGACAATGCAGGCGATGACCCAAATTCATAATTGCCAAAGGCCTTATTGTAGATAATCCTTCCATTGTGCAATGCGAGAACAACGCAACCCGGAAATGCTCTTTTTGCTATTCCATCATAAATTATAGAGTCGATGGCGCTAAACCTCTCCCTTGAAGTTGCAGCCTTCAATGGCTTTACTCCGCCATGTACGACGCCATCGCCAATCTTATATTGGCACACGGACACAGGGAGTCGGCCCATCGAAACGATTTTTCCTTCCAGCAGATCAGCGGCTGATTGTTGTGTAATATCATCATCCTGGTAACTCGCTACGAGGGTAGGCGCTTCACAAAAATTTTCCGCTGCCAACACATTTCCAAATACAAAGCTTATAGTTTTTGAGCTGTTTAATTTCTTCCACAGGTTAATGGCAGCAGAACTTATTGCGTAATTGTTAGCGGGCCGGTTGCTATAGTTATGAATGCCCACAACCACTACATCATAATTTTCTTTTGCCACATCATCAACAATTTTTCCGGCAACGTCTTCGCTGTCTTTATAAGAAAACATAAAAACATCGGCTTTAAAGTCCCCTTTCATCCGACTGGCGAACCCGTTCAATTCACTTAGCCCGATCCCAACATAGGCAACTTTCTTTTTCGCAACCGGAAGAACAGGAATATTAATCGGGATTCCCGACTTATCCGCGGCTTGTGAAAGCACAGTCAACGAGAGTCTTGCCACTTCGTTACGGATACCATTCGTTTTTGCGTTCAAATCATCAAGCAGATTGTTTGTATCAACAGGTTTCCATTCATGCAAACCAAGGTTATATTTCGCGAGCAGAACTTTTCTTACCTTGATATTAATATCGTCCCAACTCAGCTTCTTTTTCTTGATTGCCTTTCTTACTGCCTTAATTGTTTCGGGAACGCTTTCAGGCAGGCAAAGCATGTCGTTACCCGCTATCAATGCCTCTACAGCAATAGTACCCCCGGGGAAATATTTTGCCACGCCTTTCATTTCGAGGGCATCGGTAAAAGTTAGTCCATTATATCCAAGGCTATCTTTCAGCAAACCTGTAACAGTATTTTTCGAAATAGAAGTTGCCTTGTTTTTTGCGTTATCGACAGATGGGACAGACAAGTGCGCCGTCATAACACTTCCAACACCTGCATTAATAAGTGCTTTAAAAGGTACTAATTCGGTTTCGTTTAACTCTGCAATGCTTTTGTTCACTACGGGCAGGTCAAAGTGTGAATCCACATCTACATCGCCATGACCGGGAAAATGCTTAGCACAGGCCATTATCCCGGCATCCTGCATACCTCTCATATAGGCTATACCTAAACGCGATACCTTGTTTTTATCTGCCCCAAATGATCTAAAGCCAATTACCGGGTTCTTTGGGTTGTTATTGATATCTACGACTGGAGCATAATTGACATGGATCCCCATTCGTTTACATTGTTCCCCAACCGCGACCCCCATCCGGTAAACGACGTCATCATCACTTAAAGAGCCCAGCGTGAGCTGGAACGGAAATTTAGTGACACTGTCGAGTCGCATACCTACACCCCATTCGCCATCAATAGTGATCATAAGCGGCGTCCTGGCCATACTTTGATAAGCGTTCGTCAGATTTGCCTGCCTCACCGGTCCACCCTGGAAAAAACATAAGCCGCCAACATTATACTTCTGAATATCATGGGTCACCTTTGCCACATGCTCAGGACCAAGGTTGGAATGAGCCCGGATGATCATCAACTGCGCAATTCTTTCGTCCTTGCTTAAGCTGTTAAACACGCTGTCGACCCATTGCTGCTGACTGAGCTGGCTTTTATACTGAGCAAATGAAACAATGGGTATAAAAAAGAAAAAAAAGGAAAGTGATTTTGGATAAAACTTCATATAGATATGTCCACATAAATGATCCCCGCTAAAATTACTCCTTTTGCAATAAACACTTGCGAATGAACATTTAAAATTGGTGTTCCCTGGAATGAGGTTGCAGAGAGCTTCCAGGTCAAATCACGTAAATTTGAGGCCTAATAAGTCTTCTTTTGCCAGATCAAATTGTTTTATTGCCGGATAATATTGCCAACCAGATTGCGGCGGGTGAAGTCATTCAAAGACCGGCGAGCGCTGTAAAAGAGCTGCTTGAAAATGCAGTAGATGCCGGAGCAACACAAATTAAACTTATCATTAATGACGCAGGTAAATCCCTGGTCCAGGTGATCGATAATGGCATTGGTATGAGTGAAACAGATGCCCGAATGTGTTTCGAACGTCACGCCACTTCCAAAATATTGAGCATTGAAGATCTTTTCCGGATCCGCACTATGGGCTTCAGGGGAGAGGCGCTCGCCTCTATTGCCGCAGTTGCGCAGGTTGAATTGAAAACCAAAAGAGCGGAAGATGAAACGGGCGTGTATATCGAAATTGAAAATAGCGCGGTAAAGAGGCAGGAACCTGTCGCCGTTCCCAAAGGAACCAGCATTGCCATGAAGAACCTTTTCTTCAATGTTCCCGCACGTAGAAATTTCTTAAAGAGCAATGCGGCTGAACTCCGCCATATTGTGGATGAATTCAGCAGGGTAGCGTTAGCCTTTCCTGAGGTTTACTTTTCGCTTGTTAGCAATGGGCAGGAAGTATTTCATCTTGAATCAGGCACCCTGAAACAGCGTATCGTGCAGCTATTGGGCAATTCATATCAAACCAAATTAGTAACAGTAAAAGAGGAAACGGATTATTTGAATATTTATGGTTTTGTGGGAAAGCCTGATGCCGCAAAGAAAACGCGAGGAGACCAGTTCTTTTTTATCAATAATCGATTTATCAGGAGCGCTTACCTCAATCATGCGGTGGCTAATGCTTACCAGGAAATGATCGCGGTTGACAGTTTTCCGATGTATGCTTTATTCATTGACCTGGACCCGGCTCATGTGGATGTAAATGTTCATCCTACCAAACAGGAAATAAAGCTTGAAGACGAGAAAATTGTCTATGCCTTTGTACAATCGGCCGTCAAGCATGCATTGGCGCAATTCAGCATTACGCCCACATTGGATTTTGACCTTGACCCTTCTATCCAGCAATTGTCATCGGTCCAACAACCATTTGATGAGGTAAAAAAATCTGCTGCAATGTCAACCTCATTGTTCAATGGATTCACCCAAAGAAACCAGGCGCATTTTATCGAGCCTGCAAATAAAAGCGATCTGAAGCACTGGAGGGAATTTTTTGACGGAGGAAATCAGAAACATGATTCTGCTATTGGCCAACAAGTCTCAAACTTTGAAAAGATTTATCCCGGTAAAGATGTTTCAGCTTCTCAACAATTGCCCGAACGAAGTGAACAGGCACCTTTTAACATGCAACCGGAAGCTGAATTAACCCAGCTTCTCAATACTTACATCGTTACTCCTTCGGGCAGGGGATTTATGCTGATACATCAGCAGGCAGCGCATGAACGAATATTGTATGATAAATTCATTTCGGCCTCGAAGGGAAAGCTCATAGCCACACAACGGAGTATGTTTCCGGTAACAATTGAACTTACGCCCGCCGATTCAGCTATACTCGCCGAATTAATGGTTGACCTTCATGAACTGGGGTACATGATTGAGCCATTTGGTAAAAATACATTCGTCATCCAGGGCTCGCCCGCTGACCTTGAGGCAGGTAATGAAAAAAATGTTGTCGAACTGCTGTTGGAACAGTACAAGCATTTTAACCCGGATATGAAATTTTCTAAACGAGAAAAGCTGGTCCGCTCGCTGGCGAAACAACACGCAATTAAGGCAGGTGTGCGACTCACGGAAAGGGAAATGATGAGCCTTGTGAATGATCTTTTTTCCTCTGCGCAGCCTAATAGCACTGCAGATGGCAATCCAACCTACCTCGAGTTTAAATCAGAACAATTGGAAAAAATGTTCCGACTGGTATAATCGTTCCTTCCTTTAAAATCTTAAAAATTAATCACCTTTCCTTCTTCTGCACTTTTCAAAGCAGCTTCAATTATGCGAATAGTCTTTATCCCATCTTCGGGAGGAACGGGGTTAGGTCCCTTACCGGTTAATGATTTATGGAGATCATCGAACAAGCCCATATAATTTCCGGGAGCAGAAGTTTGCTGCCGCCTGACCATATGCCCGTCAATCTCTGTGTGCAATAGCCCATCTGGTTCAGAGGGTGGAGAACTCCAGGTTGCCACGGACGGAATGTCGCCTGCCAGTAGTTGTTGCTCCTGCATGTCGGAACGTTCCTGGAAAAAGCTTCCTTTCATTCCATGCAATGTGTATGCGGGTATCGTTTCACGGGCAATGCATGTAGCTTTTAACCGAACTCTCATTTTGTCGTAGTAACAGAGTATTTCAAAATAGTCTTTAGCTTTAACATCATCGCGCATTTTCCATACGTCCGCAAACAATGATTTTGGCCAGCCAAATAATTGCAGAGTTTGATCAACAAGATGGGGGCTGAGATCAAAAATAATTCCCGCTCCGGGCAAATCTCCTTCCTTATGTTGCTTTCCGCTGTACTTGGGCCGGTAGCGATCATATCTTATCTCAACCTCACGCAAATCCCCAAGCAGTTTTTCATCAACAACTTTCTTGACAGCACGGTAGTCACCATCATAGCGGCGATTTTGATAGATTGTTAGTTGCAGTGCATGTTTTTTTGCCAGCTCGGTCAGTTCTTCAGCTTCCTTGACTTTGATGGTAAATGGCTTTTCCACCAATACATGCTTACCGGCCAACAGGGCCATTTTTACCTGTTCAAAATGCAGGTGAGTTGGCGTATTCACAATAATAAGCTGCAATGTCTTATCGGCGCACAGTTCTTCCACCGAACGATAGAGTTTGGAACCGGGGTATCGCTCTCGCGAATCATTATTATTTCTTTCAACAACGGCAGACAAGGTAAAACCCGGGTGAGCCTGTATAAATGGAGCATGAAATAATTTACCACTCATTCCATAGGAACAAATGCCTGTTTTAATTGGATTCTTATTCATTGATCATTGAAAATTTTAAGTTCAATCAAGTTCCAAAGTGCCGGGTTGATGCAAAAAAACTAACTGGAATCTATTAGCCATTAAGACTATTGGTCACTCATTATTGATTACACATTATTGATTTTTATGTCCTTTCCTGCGCCCTTAGCCAGCGCTCCGGTATCTCATTGCTGCTTGCAAGCAAATAATCCTTGTAGCTACAGGCAATGTAGTGTTTGTCGGGCAACTGCATCCACCAGCGGCCGGTCTTTTTACTTTGCAAAAAAACAGTATCGACTTCTGCAAAAGCTATATGATATTCATTGAATGAATCTTTTTCATTCAGCTGTGCCTCCCGTGTTCCGCGACTCCTTCCATCCAGCATGTACCACAACATTTGGCTTACCTGTTTGGCGGTCAGTTCATCTTTATCATAATTTGGATTATAACCGTAAATTCCCACGCTCTTTAAATTATGACTCAGGCCGGCATAACGAAGCAGAAGGCATGCCTCCTCTCCATTCAGCCCATTCGGTGAGGCAGTGTTAGCAGGTGCATAACCATTAGCAATCGCAGAAATATCGAATGATAAAAGATCGCTATTTCGTATCACGGGTTCCATTTCATCAATCGTTTCTTTTACATGCCCGACGCGGAAACAATCGAACCGTAATTTATCCATTGTTTCGAGCATCCGCGGATGCACAAAATAGCTCTGGAAAGCGATATGATTGTAATGACGTATATAATTGGGTTCAGACGTAAGCATTTCCATCAAAAAATTCTCGTGGCGAAACGGTGAATCAAGGTTGAGATCTATCAATGCATCCACGCATGAAACTTCAATTGTTTTCTTGCTGTCAGTATATGCCTGGTATTGCGGAAGTGTGAGATCATGAGAGCCTCCAAGAATCACTACCGTTTTGCCGTCAGCTATCAGTTCCTTTACAACCGTCTTTAGCGCCGCATATGAATCTGTAAAAGATGATCCTGCCTTTATGTTCCCGATGTCTGCAATTTTAATATCTGTATGCCAATAAAACAATTGGTAGAAATGTCGCCGAATGATATCTGGCGCTGAGCTTTCCGCGCCGATCATGCCCGAGCCACGCTGTTCGCCGCATCCGAGTAGCACAATTTGCACATCGTCGAGGTCCGGAAACTCACTTTCGTAGAGGGCAATGGCTTTACCCATCTGGCCATCGTTATATGTTTCATTTTGGGCTATGGTGGAAATATCGAGATGAACCAGGAAGTCGGAAATATTCAAATAGTCGGACATGGATGCAATTTGAGACAAACTTATGAAAACAATGGTTGAAAAAATTGAGCGGTTCGTCTGATTGTTTCATGCCTGCCAATTCAAGTGGCATTATGCATAAGGGCAAGTCGGAAATCAACCGCCTGGAAAAAGAATGGTAAATTTGGCAGTCAGTTAAAGCATAGATCATTGGCTTCTATTTAGTGATTTCCGCGTACCCGGAAATATGGATTTGTGACCCAACCATTTTTTAATGCCTGTATATCTATGTTTGAAAACCACAACCATTTGGCAGTCTCCGAACAAATTTTGATAAGGGGCTGTATTGCAGGCGAAAGAAGTTTCCAAACAAAACTTTATGACAAGTTTGCGCCAAAAATGCTTGGCGTCTGCATGAGATATGCAAGATCCAGGGAGGAAGCAGAGGAGATTTTGCATGAGGGTTTTTTGCGAGTATTCACCTACATCAAAAGTTTCGAAGGCTCTGGTTCATTTGAAGGTTGGATTCGGAAAATCATGGTGAACTCCGCCCTTGCGCGGTACCGGAACAAAATTCATTTAAGCCCGCTTTTCGACTTGAGCTCTAGTGATACTGAAGTATCAAGCAGTCCTGACGCTATCAGTGACCTAAGCGCAAAGGAACTGCTGGCAATGGTGCAAAAATTACCTGCAGCATACCGGCTCGTTTTTAATCTGCACGTTTTTGAAGGGTTTAAACATCGCGAGATTGCAGAAGCCCTTGGTATCTCGGAAGGAACTTCCAAGTCTAACCTTTCCGACGCAAGGGCAATTTTGCAAAGGCTCTTGAACCCAAAAAAAAAGTTAGCTCCATATCAATAACACGATGAATAAAAATCTACACGATATCGATGATTTGTTTCGGACCTCACTGGAATTCCAGGAAATTATCCCCTCTCCTTCAGTCAGGGACAAACTGAAAGCGTCGCTCGAAAAAGCCGACGCCGAATCATATAAAAAAAGTCTTCGGTGGAAAAGGGTGGCGGTTGTTTTGGGCGCAATCTTGTTTGCCGTGGCAATACTTGAATCGGAAATTTTCACTTCACGGTCCGGAAGATCAAATAGAATGTATGTGGTCGACAAGGCGGACCCGGTCGCAACAAATAATAAACAAATTGAAAGAAATGAGAATATGACTTTTCCCGAAAGCAATCGGTTGAGTTTAGATTTATTTAAACCATTAAACAACACCTTTATTCAGGAACCCGACGAAAAAAAATTCGATTATGTACGTGAAAGCACCAATACCTACGTTCCGGCCCATCAAACTTTCAGAACGGAAAAGGAATATGAAGCATTTTCACTTCTGAATAAAAACAATTCACCGGTGGTCATTAGCCACAAACCTTTCTTTTCAAAGGTTAGCGGGGACCTTCCTTCGCATCAACTAAAACAACTGGAAAGGCAAAACAAAAATGGAATCGGTTTCAAATCACATTGGTTGATTGAAGGCGTGTTTGCTTACGAAGCTGCTGGCTACCAACTCGACAGTGATCTGCCAAATGAAATAAGCAATATCAAACATCGGGAAGTTCATGAACCTTCTTATTCTGGCGGTGTACTTATTACCCGTCAGCTGACTGTTCGCTGGGGATTGCAAAGTGGTTTGCTATTCTCCAAAACGAGTATCGGTATAGCGGCGCAAAAAATCTATGCATTCCAAAATCCGGCCGGCGACCTGGCCTACAAATACATCACGTCCTCAGGCTATGCATTTATAAAACCGCAATCCTCGATGCCGTCGTTTGGCGATAGCGCCGTTGCAACAGAAGGAAAACATACACTTCGTTATGTAACGGTACCTATTACGATAAAATACCGCGCAGGAAAAAATAAATTTTCATTTTTTCCTGGTGTGGGTATCGAAGCAAATTTTCTAACTGATACAAGGGTAGAAACAGAAATTCAGACACCATCCGGCAACGAAATGGTATTCTTTAATGAACTACATGGTGCAAAGTCTTTTTACTGGTCTTTGACAACAGATGCTGAAATACGATACAACCTCAATAATAGGACGATGCTTTCGTTCCGGCCTTCATTCCATCACGCGATTTCTCCTAGTACTGAAAATAATATCGTTGAGACATTTCCTTACAGTTTCCGATGGGGAGTCGGCTTGACCATTAAACTTTGAGCTTTTTTTTAGCCAACCCAACTAAAGATTCAGCGCCTGTTATCTTTATTAGTAAACTTATGTTATGAAACAAATAGCATTCACGGTTTCAACATTGCTTTTGCTTTTATTTGGGTGCAAAAAAGATACAACCAGGGAAATTGATTCCAGTTATCATCCTGATATCAATCCAGTGAATTTTTCCAATAGTACTACCATCAGCAATCCTTACTTTCCTGCACTTCCCGGTAAGAAATACATCTATGAGGGACAAACAGACGAGGGACTGGAAAGAGTAGAGGAGCAGCGCCTAGTTGAAACAAAGACAATAATGGGTATTACATGCATTGTAGTCAATGATAAAGAATATGCAAACGGCAAACTGATTGAAGATACACGCGACTGGTATGCTCAGGATAATGATGGCAATCTTTGGTATTTTGGCGAAACAGTAGATAACTACAATGCAAATGGGACCCTATTAGATCATGGGGGCTCATGGGAAGCGGGGATTGACGGTGCACAACCCGGTATCATAATGCCAGCGAATCCGCAAACAGGGTTGAGATACCGGGAAGAATATTACTTTGGGCATGCTGAAGACGAGGCAGAAATAACAAACACGGGGATAACCGAAACTATTTTGCTGGGAACTTTCAACAACTGTGTCAAGACAAAGAACTGGACAGTACTCGAGCCTGATGACCTGGAAAACAAAATTTATGCCCCGGGCGTTGGGCTAATCAAAGAAATCAATATTCCGGACAAATTTGAAGTAACCCTGATTTCGATACTATAAGTATATTAAGATAGCCGGACATGAATCGAATGCCATTAAATTCGACTCTAAATTTGTTTGTCTACGTAAGCGCAACGCTACCATGCTATAACTTGCGTCCTTATGAAGCGGAAATTTGGATTGATCGGCGTTGCATTGCTTTTAGGCTATACAAGTTGCATATCGCAAAACAAAATTACTTGTCTCGTAAGAGATTCAATTACCCATGAAGGATTACCCTCTGTTTCAGTTACCGCAAAAGGAATGCAAGGGTTAGTAACGGACTCTACCGGGAAAGTTATTATTCCCGCGTTCACCGGCCTTACTAAGCTCCTTTTCTCAAGCGTCGGTTACAAGCCGAATTCGATTATCATTAGTCTTCCGCTGAACTCCGACACGCTAATCGTAGAAATGGAAAAAGCCGAAAAAGACATTGGCGAGGTAATCGTTTCGTCCAGCCGGACAGAATCAAGAATTGAAGACCTGCCTACCAAGGTGGAAGTGCTGGGCGCCGAAGAGGTGAACGAAGAAGTGGGCATCAAACCGGGAAATATTGCCAGCCTCCTCGGCGACATCGCCGGTATACAAACACAACAAACCTCCGCTGCAACGGGTAATACCGAGATGCGCGTCCAGGGGTTGCCAGGCAAATACACACAGTTGTTGAAGGATGGAGTACCGCTATTCGGAGGCTATTCAGGAAGTTTTAGCATTTTACAGATACCTCCACTGGATCTTAAGCAGATTGAAATTGTAAAGGGCGCAAGCTCCACGTTATACGGTGGTGGCGCAATCGCAGGAATGATCAACCTGGTTTCGAAAAGACCTAAAGACGGAGTATTTGAGAATACAATTTTGCTAAACCAGTCGTCTCTTAAAGAAACAAACGCCAATTTTTATTCATCGGGCAGGAAAGACAAACTGGGCTACACTTTTTTCACGGGTACGAACTACCAGCAGAAGGTTGATGTAAATAAAGACGGCTTTAGCGATGTGCCGCATGTTAAAAGCCTGTTCGTTCATCCTAACATTTTTATTTATCCTAATAAATCCAATCTGTTGTCGATAGGATACAACGGCGTATTTGAAGACAGGAAAGGCGGGGATATGTTGGTATTGGATCAAAAAGCCGATAACCAACATCAGTATTTTAACCAGGATAAGATTTTCCGGAATACGATCGATGCAGTTTGGGAAAACAAGATCAATACGAAGGACCGATTTAGCATGAAAGCAACCAGTAGCTGGCTGAACCGGCATATAGAAACCAATACGTTTGGCATGAAAGCCAACCAGCTTTCCTATTTCAGTGAAGCCACCTACCTGAAGCGGTTTCAAAAAAATGACCTGGTTACCGGCATCAATTTTACCGGTGAACATTTTACGAAAAAAATGCCCGACAGCACCCGGATTGAAGATTATGATTACTCCACAATTGGTTTGTTCGCCCAGGATGATTGGAAAATATCCGGCAAATTCATTATTCAATCCGGCTTGCGCTTTGATCATCACAATCAATACGGCGATTTTGTTTTACCAAGGATCTCTATGCTTTACCGAATGAGCCATTCTTTTACTACAAGACTCGGAGGCGGCCTTGGATATAAAATACCAACTGTATTTAGCAGCGATATCGATGAACGGGATTACCCGCTGTTACTACCATTGGGAAATGTGAAACCCGAAAAGTCAGGCGGTCTGAACTGGGATGTGAATTTCCATAAGCATATCAACTCATGGGATATAACAATCAATCAAACTTTCTATATCACCCGCATCAATCATCCACTTTTGCAGACTGCAGACAGCTCAGGCGATATTTATTTCAGCAATGCAGATAAACCAATCCGGACCGGCGGCTTTGAAACTTACGTACAGATTCAATATGATAGGTTAGAGATTTACCTCGGATACGTCTACACGATTGCAAAAAAAATGTATGATCGCGTCCAGCCCTTTCTTAGTCTTAGTGCAAGAAACAAGTTTGCTTCAGTTTTGGCATACGAATTTTCACCAAAATTCCGTGCGGGCATTGAAGCGGCTTTTACCGGTAAACAATATCTTGACGATGGAAGGCAGACGCCGGCGTATCCCTTCGTCGCTGCCATGATGCGCTACGATTTAGGAAAACTCTCATTTGTACTGAATTGTGAAAATCTGCTGGATTACAGGCAAACAAAGAAAGAAAATATCATCTCAGGACCACTTACCAATCCTGTGTTCGCGCAACTTTGGGCGCCCATCGACGGAAGAGCAATAAACCTGAGCATGCGAATTCAATTTTGAAAGAATCCCTTCCCGTTTCAAATTAAATCCCTGAGAAGCTATTGACACCGTTGACGCTGGTGGGCTTTCAACTTCCAACCACCTTCAGTTTGCATTCCTCACTTCTACTGTCCTGGCATATCTTTGCGGCCTATGGAAAAGTTGTTACAGAAGATTGAAGATCTTAAAAAGGAAATTGCCGCGTTTACAGCAGCAGATGATAAGCAGGTCGATGAATTCCGAATTAAATTCCTAGGTACAAAGGGTATTGTTAAAGCCATTATGGCGGAAATGAAAACCGTGCCTGCAGAAAAGAAAAAAGAGTTTGGCCAAATACTCAATGAATTCAAACAATTCGCAGAGGGAAAGCTTGAGGAATTGAAAACATCAACCTCGAACGTCGAACATCAAACTTCAAACATTGACTTATCACTGCCGGGAGACCCCATCCCGCTGGGCAGCCGGCACCCGATCACCCTGATGAAAAACAGGGTCAACTCTATCTTCCGTCGGCTGGGATTTGCTGTAGCAGAAGGGCCAGAGATAGAGGATGACTGGCACAACTTCACGGCTTTGAATTTACCCCAGCATCATCCTGCGCGCGACATGCAGGATACATTTTATATTCAACAAAACCCCGATTGGCTCTTAAGGACACATACCAGTAACACCCAGATCCGGGAAATGGAAAAAGGGAAATTACCTATTCGCGTAATTTGTCCGGGCCGCGTATACCGGAATGAAACAGTAAGTGCGCGCAGCCACTGTTTTTTTCACCAGGTCGAAGGACTGTACATTGATGAAAATGTCTCTTTCGCGGATTTAAAGCAAACCCTGTATTTTTTTGTAAAAGAGATGTATGGCAAAGATGTCAAGGTTCGTTTTCGGCCTTCATATTTTCCATTTACTGAACCGAGCGCCGAAATGGATGTAAGTTGTTTTATTTGTGGAGGCAGTGGATGCAATATTTGCAAAAAGACGGGATGGGTGGAGATCCTCGGTTGCGGAATGGTACACCCAAATGTACTGGCTAACTGCAAAATTGATCCCGATAAATACACGGGCTTTGCATTTGGAATGGGTATCGAGAGACCGGCAATTTTAAAATACGGCATCAATGATATCCGCCTGTTTAGTGAAAATGACGTAAGATTTTTGAAACAGTTTACTTCGGCGATTTAAAGATTTGCAACCCACAATTTCGCCGGGTTCATTTCGTCGCCTGCATTCTCCTGTAGCAAAACCAGGTTGCCACGATAAATGCTAATGTGGCAATATAAATCCAGGCTGTAAAATCAACAGAAATATACATATCATTTTTTGCCTTTGACCAGTTTGCTGAACTGTTGATTATTTCGGGGATCTCTACCTGCACCTTCCTCTTTATATCTATCATCGCGCCGACCAGTGCTGCAACGCTTAATGCGCCTGCTATCACGCCAGCTGTACGGATCCTCTTACCCTCGAAGAACGTCAAAACAAATGCAACAACCCCCAATGCAAGGGCAACAAGCATGAATATGTTTGGGTCGTTTTTCTCTTCCCCGATATGAGCTTCTACCTTTTTATCATCCATCCTTTCGAAGTCGCCTATCACAGTTTTATCAGAACCGGGACCCTCTATTGCAAAGCCTGTCGCTAATTCAAGACCGGTAACCTTTTGCAATGTTATGCTGTTGCATTTAATATCTACAAATGGCATAAAAAACAGGAGAATGCCAACTCCAAAAGTGACAGCAGAAGGAATTTTTGTGACGAATATTCCTGGTTGTTGCGATTCGCCAGGTGACCGCCCTCCCGTATTTTCTAACTCGCTCATCACGTATTGGTTTAGTAATGCAAAGATAAAAACAGAACGCCCACCTAAATTACACTGATCTAACTTTACATTTGTCAATCGGCATAATCGGTTTACCATGCACCAGACTATTTGTATTTGCGGCGCCGGCACGATGGGCAGTGGCATAGCACAGGTTGCAGCCCAATCCGGATTTCAAACTATTTTATATGATCTCAGCTCCTCCATACTGGAAAAAGCCGCCAGCAGTATCGAAAAAAACCTGCAATTACTGGTCGAAAAGGAAAAACTACTGACTTCTGCACGTGATGCAGCCCGCCATCGAATCCAATTCACATCCGCGTTGCAGGATTGCATAGCCGATATTTTTATTGAAGCAATAGCAGAAAAGCCAGAATTAAAAATTGAACTATTCAACCAATTGTCTGTATTGAATAAAGCTGACTGTATATATGCGACTAATACTTCCTCATTATCCATAAATAATATTGCATCGCAAACAAAAAATCCTGACCGGGTTATCGGGATGCATTTTTTTAATCCGCCCACTATTTTGAAGCTTGTTGAAGTGGTGAACTCGGATTTTACAAGCAAGCATACTACAGAAACCATTATTGATCTTGCACACAAAATGGAAAAAATACCAGTAGTTTGCAAAGATTCGCCGGGGTTTATTGTCAACCGGGTGGCACGACCCTATTACATTGAAGCGCTACGACTGATGGAAGAGAACCTGAGCGATTTTACAACCACAGATTCATTGCTGGAAGCCACTGGCTTCAAAATGGGGCCTTTCAAATTAATGGATTTGATAGGCAATGATATCAATTATGCTGTGAGTTGCTCGGTATATGAGCAGTTGCAAAAACCCGAAAGATTAAAACCCTCTTCTATACAAAAAGAAAGAGTCGATCAGGGAAAATTGGGAAGAAAATCGGGAGCAGGCTACTATTCCTATCAGAAGGGTAATTAAAAGGCAACCCCTAAGTTTGTAGTGAATTTTAATACAAATGAGTAATCAAGGTGCTTCGACAGGCGGCGGAATTAGAAGGATTCTTGTAACAGGTGGCACCGGCTTTCTCGGATCATATATCATAAAGGAACTGATTGAAAAGGGCTTTTCTGTCCGCGCGATTCGTCGTGGCAGTAAATTACCGTTTTATATTCCTGAAGAAATCCTCAATAAGGTGCAATGGATTGAAGGGGATATTCTTGATGTTGTTTCCCTGGAAGAAGCCATGGACAATATAGATACCGTCATCCATTCAGCCGCTGTTGTATCGTTTGTAAAAAAGGACAGGGAGCAAATGTACCGGGTCAATGTAGAGGGCACCGCTAACGTAGTGAATATTGCACTGGAGAAGAATGTAAGGCGATTCATTTACGTCAGCTCAGTTGCTGCATTGGGAAGGACTGCGACCGGTGGAACAGTCAATGAAGAAAAAAAATGGGAAGCCAGTAAAGCAAATACTCATTACGGCAAAAGCAAGCATAATGGTGAGCTTGAAGTATGGCGGGGCATTAGCGAAGGTCTTAACGGCGTGATTTTAAACCCGAGCACCATTCTCGGTTTTGGGGATTGGAACAGCAGCAGCTGCGCCATTTTTAAAAAAATTTATGAAGAATTTGAATGGTATACACCCGGAATAAACGGCTTTGTCGGCGTTGAAGATGTAGCAAGGGTAGCTTCGATGCTGGTTGAAAGTGATATCAGCGGGCAGCGCTTTATCGTAAGTAGTGACAACTGGACGTTCAAAAAATTAATGGATACGATTGCCGATAGCTTTGGCAAGAAAAAACCGTCGAAGCAATCTACGCCATTGCTATTAAGCTTTGCCTGGAAAATGGAAAAAGTGAAATCTTTTCTTAAAGGGTCAAAACCATTACTCACCCGTGAAAGTGCCAGGGTGGCTATGAGTAAGACTTATTTTGAAAATACCAAGCTATTAGACGCCTTCCCGGGATTTCTATTTACGCCGTTAGATCAGGCTATCCGAAAGGCAACAGCCAAATACCTTGAAACAGTCGGACGGGGCCCACACTATTAAAGCACCGGTTAACGTTTTAATCGTTTATTAACGGATATACACCACTTTAAAAGTAGTTTCCGCAGAGGAAGTACGATGCAACCATCCACGAGCAAACAGTATCTTTAAACATTAATTCAATTCTCTATGCTAAAACGATTCAGTTGCTTATTGGTATATTTTACAATCTGTTCAACGCTGGCCTTTAGCCAGTTTTCTGTTTCCGGCAAAATAGTTGATTCCGCAACTAAAGAGCCTCTTAGCAGTGCATCCGTTTATTGTCAAAATACAACGGTGGGCACAACTACCAATAAGGATGGCGAGTTTTCCCTGCAACTGAAATCGGGGGGTTATGAGCTCATCGTCAGCTACACCGGGTATCAAACACGGCAAATCAGGATCAACAACACGGACGGAAAAATACCCGACATTGAAATGGTGAAAGAAGAAAAAAGTCTCGGAGAGGTGATCATTAAATCGAGCAATGAAGTGAAGGATGGCCTGGAAAAATATGGAAAGTTCTTCCTCGAACATTTTATTGGAACTACTCCAAATGCTGCGAAGACAAAATTGATGAATCCCGAAGTGTTGAAATTTTACTTTCTGAAGAAAAGTAATCGACTGCGGGTACTCGCCACGGAACCTTTGCAGATTGAAAACAGGGCATTGGGATATAACCTCCGGTACCAGCTGGATTCATTTATTTATTCCTATAACACGAATATTAATTTCTATCGTGGCTTTTGTCTTTATTCAGAAATGGAAGGAAGTGACAGTCTGAAAAGTGTTTGGGCAAAAAACCGTGAAAATACCTATCTCGGCTCCAGGCTTCATTTTATGCGAAGCTATTACGACAGCACATTAACCGAGGAAGGCTTTACTATTGATATGCTGGATGAAGTGAACGAAAAAAAATTCAATGCGGTTTCCAACGTCTATGATACTTTATACTACGGAGCACTCGACAGTACGCTTCAGGTTGAGATATGGTACCCCCGCAAGATCAGTATAACATATTCAAAGAAAAAGCCCGAAGCTGAATACCTCAAACAATTCAACCTGCCCAAAAATGTAATGACCCAGATATCCTATATCGATATCACTGATGCTGTTGCCATCAAGGAAAACGGTTATTATTATGATCAGAAAGATTGGATTAACCAGGGTTACTGGAGTTGGAAGAATTTAGCTGATCAATTGCCCTATGACTATTAACAGCATTCGCGGGTGGTGCAACCTGTCTACCCGGATAAATTTAAGACCGGGTTTTTGTTTGAGCCGATTTTGATGACTTCATAACTTTTTCCCAGAGCTCCGGAATGCGTTTTATCCAAACAAATTCTTTCATTTTTTCCCTTGCGTCTTCAACCGGGGATCCAAAATATACTTTGCCACCTTCAATCGAATCTTTCACGCCGCTTTGCGCATATACTACTGCGTTTTTCCCGATCGTTAGAGTTTTACTCACTCCAACCTGTCCCCAAAGAATAACATTATCCTCAATTGAAGCAGATCCGGCAATCCCGACCTGTGCCGCAAACAGGCAATTCTTTCCTATCGTCGTATCGTGACCTATATGTACTAAATTATCAATCTTAGTTCCCGCTCCGATGATAGTATCGCCGGTTACTCCTCTATCGATAGTACAACCGGCGCCTATTTCGACGCCCGTTTCTATTATAACGCGTCCGCAACTATACATCTTCTTATAGTGAATGTCGCGATCGGTCTTTTTGTTGTAATAAAAAGCATCGCTACCAATCACACTTCCGGCCTGGATAACTACATCATCGCCGATGACACAATGATCCATGATCGTGACGTTGGGATGAATAATGCAGTTCCTTCCTATAGTAACATGATGGCCAACATAGGTATTGGGCATAATCAGGGTTCCCTCACCGGCCGAAGAAGAATCGCCGAACATTTTCATAGACGGAGCAAAGGGCCTGAAATGGCGGACAATTGTTTGATATGCCTCAAACGGCTCCGGAGTAACCAATAGCGCCTTCCCTTGCGGAAATTCGATGCGCTTATTGATAATAATAAAGCTCGCTGCTGAATTAACACATTTGTCATAATACTTCGGATGATCTACAAAAACAAGATCACCTGCTTCCACCTTGTGTATTTCATTGATACCGGTTGCAACTGCTTTGGGGTCGCCAACGAGCTCGGCGTTGATCAATTCAACGATACGGGCGAGTGATACTGGTTGTTCAAAACGCATAGGAACCTGTTTGCGCAAAGGTAACAGGATAACACGCTACGGCCCTGTAGCAAGCAATTTGCGGGTCTGAGCGCTCTTTCTAACAATTCTTTGGCAAGAATATATTTGCCCCCATTTGCCCTTTTGAGGGCGAATTAGTTGATACTCGTTTGGTATCTGATTATGCTCACTAATAACAAAGCATACTATAGCTCTAAAAATTGCTTATTGATGAAACACTTGCTGAATAAGGGTTACATAAGATCGAAAAATTGTGCTTCATCCTATCTAAATAACAATAGATATCATTAAACATCATGAAATGTTGTTCGATGCGGTTAAAAACAGCTTCCCTTTTCCACAGCACAATCCAAAATGTGAATAAAATTCTTTGTAAAAATTTTTTAGATAGAAAAAATAATATTTAATATTGCGTTGGGAAATTCATTTCCCTGTACTTACTAACCCATCTATTATAACGATCCCTTCGGTACTTCGAAGGGATTTTTATTTATTGTTTCCTTGCCGGAGGCAATAAGAACAATGATCCCGACATAAATTATTTGATGAAATCGGTGCTCACCAGGGGGAAATTATCGGCTATAGAACTAGAAACAGGCGCAGGCTATCAAAATGCCATATTCTCCCTGTAACACCGTAACGAATAATTCAAATATCTTTATAGATTACTAAACGACCTTTTCATGCTAAAGTCCATGACCGGTTTTGGAAGAGCCGAAAATAATGCAGGCGATAAAACATTCCTCGTTGATATAAAATCCCTCAATGGAAAGCAATTTGAACTTCAACTGCGTTTACCGGCGGTTCTGAAGCCATTCGAATTTGATATACGGCGGATTCTTTCTGAAAAGCTGGGCAGGGGCTCTATTGATTGCGTCATCAGCCTGAAAGAAACCGGCAACACTAAACCTGTTACGATCAATACGGATCTCGCAAAAGCATATTATAAATCTTTGGCTGAGCTTTCATCTGAACTAAACCTGGATCCTTCTCATATTTTGAGTACCCTGGTCAAAATGCCTGAAGTGATCATTCCTGCCAGTGAAACCCTAATAGACACAGAGTGGAAACAATTCCAGCAAATCCTTCTTTCTGCAATTGACAGCATCAATCAACACCGGATGGACGAAGGCATTTCGCTGGAAGGAGACCTCGCGCAGCGAATCGAAAATATCCTGTTGCAACAGCAGGAGGTCATGTCCCTGGAACCCCTCCGGCAAAAGAAAATACGGGAAGGTCTGACCAAATTGCTGGAAGATAATGTTGGTAAAGAGAATTATGATGGCAATCGGCTGGAGCAGGAACTGATCTATTATATAGAAAAAATTGATATCACTGAGGAACAGGTAAGGCTGAAAAACCACTGCGAATATTTCAGGTCTATGTTAAACGAACCTGACGAATTAAAAGGAAAGAAATTATCTTTTATTCTCCAGGAAATAGGGCGGGAAATAAATACTACCGGCTCTAAAGCCTACGATGCATCGATCCAGAAATTGGTAGTGATCATGAAAGACGAGCTGGAAAAGGCAAAAGAACAGGTTTTAAACGTGCTGTAAACATCTTACACTATGACAAGGCACGATGCTCCTTCGAAGATCGAAGCCGCTTGATTACATTTGCAAAAACTATTGGGATTGAAACTACTTCACTTAGTCCTGGTCACTTTTCTTACATCGTATTTACTCCCTTATTGTACTACTATTGATCTCTATGAAAAGACGGTTACCGTTCCTCACCATGCGTGGGAAAGCAGCTTTAGGCCATCCTTTGATTTTGAGATAAAAGACACCACCACACCCTATAAACTTTTCCTGATTTTGAGGCATAATGAAAAATATAACTTTAATAACATCTACGTGAATGTGTATGTGAAGGGCCCGGGACAGGATACCGCTCAAAAGATCCAGGAAAATCTTGTGCTGGCCACCAATGAAAAAGGATGGCTCGCGTCGGGGATGGACGATATCTATGACCACCGGATTCAGCTGGGGCCTGAACAAAGTTTGAAAGCCGGCAAATACAACTTCATCATTGAGCAGATCATGAGAGAAAATCCGTTGAACAATGTGTTGAACGTGGGTCTCCGTATCGAAAAGAAACAATGAGTCATGCCTGACATCAGCCGAAAGAGAATAAGAAGGGCCACTACTATCTACTGGCTTATGCTTACTTATATTGTGGCTGCCCTGATCTGGTGGTTTATCTCCCTGCAAAAACAAAGCTTTGAACTGGCAGAATTCAGAATTAACCAGTTAAATGCCAGTATTGATAGCAGTAGGTCTCCTTCTATTTACGCAGCCGAATACCATTCTATTGTCAATGCAAAGAATAGAACCACGTTTAAACATCTGAGTGAAGGGCTTTTTTTCCTCGCGTTGATTATTGTTGGAGCTGTGTTTGTGTTCCGGTCGGTCAGGCGGCAATTCAACCTGCAGCAGCAGCAGCAAAACTTTATGATGGCTGTAACTCATGAACTAAAGACCCCGATTTCTGTTGCGCGGCTCAACCTTGAAACCATACAGAAATATTCATTGGAACCTGAAAAACAAAAAAAACTGGTTCGCACAACTATCGAAGAAATTTCACGGCTGAATTTTCTAACAAACAACATCCTTATCGTTTCCCAACTCGAAGGGGGTGGATACAAATCCTCCAAAGAAGAACTTGATCTTTCATCTCTTTTGAAGGATTGCATACAGGATTTCAGAGATCGTTTTCCGGACAAGAAGTTTGAAGAGCATGCAGAAATTGAAACAGAGGTGAAGGGCGACCCGCTACTGCTCCAGATTTTGATCAATAACCTGCTTGAAAATGCGATTAAATATTCACCAAAGGAAACCCCGGTATTTGCTGAATTAAAAAAAGAAAATTTATATATCCAACTTACGGTCACCGACGAGGGGCCGGGCATTCCTGATGACGAAAAGAAGAAAATATTCTCAAAATTTTATCGCATAGGTAGCGAAGCAACCCGTAAAACGCAGGGGACAGGACTCGGGCTTTACCTTTGCAGTAAGATTGCCCAGGATCATAATGCCGACATTTCGGTGACAAACAATAATCCACGCGGCAGTAGCTTTGTTGTCAGGTTTTATTTACAATAGATCCTCAAGACGATTTTTGCATCGAAGAACCTGGCGTCCCAGGCAAACACGACTTAATATGAGCGAGGAAAAAAAAGCAGCGATACTCCTGGTGGAAGATGAAGAAAATTTGCATGACGCATTAAAACTTAACCTGGAACTGGAAGGTTACGAGGTAACTTCTGCCTATGACGGCGCCTCGGCTCTGCATGCTGTGGAAGGCGCATACTTTGACCTGATCGTACTGGATATAATGTTGCCTGAACTTGATGGGATCAGTGTTATCGAATCGATTCGCATAAACAATAACGACGTCCCTATCCTCATATTAAGTGCAAAAAACACGAGCGCCGACAGGGTGCTGGGTTTGAAAAAAGGTGCCGATGACTACCTGACGAAACCCTTTAACCTTGAAGAATTACTATTGAGGGTAAATAAGCTTATCGATAAAAACAAAAAACTGCAGGATAAATCCACCGTGGGTAACAGCTATACATTTGGCGACAACCTGATTGATTTCAAGGCACAGGAAGCTTCTACCAAATCTGGTCAAAAAATACAACTGAGCAAAAAGGAAACGATGTTACTGAAGTTGCTCATCGAAAATAAAAATGAAGTGGTACCAAGAGAAAAAATACTACAGGCTGTTTGGGGTTATAATGTATACCCAACCACGCGAACCATTGATAATTTCATTCTCAGTTTTCGCAAATACTTCGAAGAAGATAGCCGCAATCCCAAATACTTTCATTCCGTGAGAGGAGTAGGATACAAATATTCCGAATAACGATCCTTTTTAACCGTCAGCAATATCCTCCAGTAGTTCTCTTGTTTCCTTTAGCATTTCCTTTTTATCTATTTTACTTTCTGAATGGGTGAATACACCAAGTTCGCAACGCCTGAGAAGGTCCATGATACGTTCCTGGTTTTCGGAACTTACTCCTTTCTGTTTCATGATTGCCAGCACGCTGTTCTTGTTGACATTACTGCCTGTTAGTCCAAAATATTCCGTAAAAAATTCCCAGATGCAGTTTCGCAATGCGGTACAGAACGTAATGTCATCAGCATCAGAAAAGGTAGTTGCCGGCTGCAATATCCTGGAAACAGGAATGAGGGTTTTTGAATTTCCCATTAAAGGCTTCCTCTTAATCGACTTCCGGAATCTCGCCCATGAATAAAAAACCATGGCGATAATCATCAAAGCCAAACACGTCATCCACACTATGATGCGGACGTTATTCTTCTTTGTCGCCTTTTGAACCCCGCTGATCGTCCCCCGTTTGATTTTTTCCTTTTTGCTGACACTGACACTCACAGGTTCAGTAGTTATCGTTTTATATTGATTACTGTCCGGGCTAAAAAATGAAAAACTTATGGCCGGCAAGTTATAGTTGCCCGGTTTGGCAGACACAAATCGATAATAGAATACCCGCTTCCCGCTGAGCGGTGAATGATCCATGTTAAGAGAATCCCTGACTGTTGGATTAAATCCTTCTATTCCTGCGGGCCATTGAATCACAGGTGCGGCCAGTTGGGTAAAATTCCCAACACCACTAATGGTTACAAAGAGATCGCCTTCTTCATTTTTTGCCAGTTCCTTATCATTTATAGTTGTGGTTATTTTAAAATTTCCAGTGGCGCCGCTGTATTCTTCAGGCTTGTCCTTTTGCGGAGTTGGTTTTACTGTTATCGAAACGGGCCCGGTCTTCATATTGTTTTCAAATACGATCGTATTGACCTTCTGTTCATGATCTTCGTCCTTGAATACACCTTCCACAATCTCCTGCTCCGATTTCTTTGATACTATACTTTTAGAAAATTCCACCTGGTTTTGAACTTCCATGGCGTCGATATTAAAAATACCGGGCTGCAAAGGATAGAGTTGCACTTTACGCACAATATGGACGTCGAACTTTTTTCCGTTGACACTTTCAACTACCGAAACCTTGTCGCCGAGATTGATCATGTCCTGTACGGTAAAACCATAAAAACCGGGGTTTTTGACGATGTCGGATTTTGATTCCAGACGTGAATACAGTTTAAATACCGCCGTAACCGGTTCGCCGACAAAACATACTCGTTTATCTACCAGTACTTTCATAAAAAGGTTACGTTGCATTTTTGCATAAGGATCTTCACCAGGAGCCAAAAAGTAATCAGAAGTAACCTGCGAACTTAGGGATTTTTCATCCTTTAATGCATCTGCCTTACTGATCACGGTTATCCATACATCTTTACTCTTAAATAGTTTGTCATTGACCCTAGCCGATGCACCCGGGACAATGAATCTTCCCGGCCTTATGGCAACTAGGGTAAAAACAATATTTTTCAATTTCTTAGTGCCGCTTGAGCCTGTTGCGGTTCCGCTGTAAATATTGGGACCGCTGATGAAACGGAATTCTTTAAAGTCTGGAGCAAAAAATTCATCATCCCTGCCTATCTCGTCAATTACATACTGGACCTGGAATGATTCACCCAAAACAATGGGATCCTGGGTAACAATTGTTTGAAACGAAACCTGTGCACGGACTCCGATGAAGATTGTCGTTAAAAACCAACTAAAAAGAATTTTATTGATTAAAACTTTGCCCATTGATCGTAGAAGTCGTAAAATTAAAAAGTTATCAGGAAGAAAGATGTTAAACAATGCGCATTGATTAGCGCTTGTCCGGCCCTAAAACCATTCGTCTAATTCACGGGCTTTAGAGATCGCCTAGTTGTGGCCTGATAATGATGTCTTCAACGCAAGCCTGCGGTGAAAGCTGGGCAGCTGCGTATATCATTTTTGCGATATCGTCCACCTTCATAAACCTGTCTGCGCTGATACCGCTACTTTTCCATGAATCGGTATATGTGGCCCCGGGATGCACCGAAGTAACCTTAATGCCGAAGGGCATCATTTCATGTCGCAGATTTTTTGAAAAACCGTCAAGAGCAAACTTACTGATGCTATAGGCGCCTCCTCCAGGATAGGCTTTCAGCGATGCAATAGAGCTAATATTAAATATGTGACCACTTTTCTGCCTGATCATGGCTGGCAGCAGTAAGCGAGTCAAACGGTACGCAGCATATAAATTTACTTCCATCGTTCTTTCAAGGAGACCGTCTTCTTCGTCATGTATATTTCCTGGTGAAAACACGCCTGCATTATTCACCAGGATGTCCACGCGTTCGGCATGCTGTAGTATCCATTCCCCAAACTTTCGTATTTCATCGCGTATGCTAAGATCACAGGCTCTTGTGTAAATATTAGTTCTTGGAAAACGTCCTTGTAAATCCTTCTCGAGGTCTTTCAATGTTTGATTATTGCGGGAACATAAAAAAAATGTATGTCCCTGCCTGTCGTCCGCGAACCTTTCAGTGACAGCTTTTCCTATTCCTTTAGACGCACCGGTGATAACAATATTCATACAGCCAAAATTTAAATGCGAAGTACGAACTTTTCCGAATAAGTCCCTATTTAACCGTTTATTGGTGAAAGGTTTAAACAGTACTTTGTATTTTGCACGCTTAATTCTGAACATTAAATGCCCGTTGTTAAAAACACGATCCCCGATCCCGTGAATGGACGCAAATACGATCATCTTTTCTTCGATCTCGATCATACGCTTTGGGATTTTGATGCCAATGCACGTCTCACCCTGCAAACCTTGTATGAAGACTTGCAATTGAAGGCAGCGGGAGTATATGACTTTGATTTATTTTATCAAAACTACCTGGCGCATAACGAACGGCTATGGGATCGATATCGCAAAGGATTTATTAAGCAGGAAGAGTTGCGGGTTAAAAGAATGTGGCTGGCGCTACTCGATTTTAAGATCGCCAACGACGACCTTTCTCAAAAAATGAATGTTTTGTTTCTCGATCTTTTACCAACACGTACGGTTCTGTTTCCATATGCAAAAGAAATATTGCAGTACCTCGCCGATAAGAATTATGAGCTGCACCTGATCACCAATGGATTTGAAAAGGTTCAGCACAGTAAGTTGAAACATTCAGGACTGAACCATTTTTTCAGGCAAGTGATCACCTCTGAAGGATCGAATAGCATAAAACCTAACAAAGAGATATTTGAATACGCCTTTCAAAAGACAAATGCTGATCGGGCAAGAAGTATCATGATCGGCGATACTCTCGATGTAGACATCTTGGGAGCCATCAATGCAGGAATAGACCAGGTCTTTGTCAACCATACGGGCATCATCGGCGATATCAAGCCTACCTACACCGTAACATCTTTGAAAGAATTGGAGGAGATTTTTTAAAAAAAGACGCAAGCCACGAAACAATCAGATCGTCGCTATTACAGTAACGCCGCCCTGCGGTTTGTCACCAATTTTTACCTGCACTTCTGCCTCGAGGGGTAACAGTAAATCCACCCTTGAACCAAATTTAATAAAGCCCATTTCTTCGGCCTGCCTTACCCGCTGACCCGGTTGTAAATAATTTACGATCCTTTTTGCGAGGGCCCCGGCAATTTGTTTTACAAGTATTTCCTTGCCATTTCTGCGATAAACGACGCTATGGCGCTCGTTTTCGGTTGAAGATTTGGGATGCCATGCTACGAGGTATTTGCCTTTGTGATACTTACTATAAGCTACCTCTCCGCTCACGGGGTTACGATTTACGTGCACATCGAGGGGGCTCATGAAAATGGAAACCTGGATCCTGCGATCTGAAAAGTATTCATCAGCCTGCACCTCCTCTATGGCAACCACCTTCCCATCGGCTGGCGCCACAACGGCACTATCGTTGACAGTATGTTGTCTTTTCGGAACACGGAAAAAAGAGATCATAAAGAGCAGCAAACCGAGTGTAACTATAAATATTATAGCGCTTGCGGCGGGCGAATCATAACTAATGACATAAAATGAAAGAAGGTTAACCAGGCCAAAAATTATAGCGGTCCAGGCAATGGTTGGATATCCCTCTTTGTGGATGGTCATCAGGTTGAATATTGAGCTGCAAATATAGTGAATTGGGGAGTGGTGCGCAGCGAGCGATGAGTAATGAGTAATCATTAATGAAAGGTAAAAGCGGGCCAGATAAATCCTCACTTTATCAGAAACCTTACATACAACCAAACAAACGGAATGGCCAGTAACAAAGAATCAAATCTGTCGAGAAAACCACCATGCCCTGGCATGATTTGGCCACTATCCTTTACTTCTGCCATTCGTTTGAGCCTGGATTCAAGCAGGTCACCTAAAGTGCCGGTGACTGATGCGATCATGGCAAGAATTGTCCACCAAATAAATGCTTCTCCTAAAACAAAAGATTTGTCAAACGTGAAAGCTAAGCAGCCCATGATTACTGATGAAAGAATAATTCCCCCAATCGTGCCCTCCCATGTTTTCTTCGGAGAAATTTTTGAAAATGGTGTCTTTCCAATCAGTGATCCCACGAGATAAGCCATGGTATCGTTGATCCACATGCAACCAATTACAAACAGGGGGATCAGCAAAGCATAAGTTTTATTTCCATTTGCTCTAAGCATTGAATCATTAAATTCCGTGTTGCTGTACAGATCCATCATTAATCCCCAGCTCAAAGAAATATACAATAGTCCCAATGCAGTGGCAGAAATTGATTTCAGATCTACGCGCATTTTTTGGAATAATCCTATGGTCAGCAGAATGAATCCGGCGAATGAGACTGGCAGCGAGACGTTTTCTTTAATGTTGTAACCTGCAATTTGATACCCGGCCCCGCAAAACCAAAGCATAAATCCATATCCCAGCAGAATAAATCCCAGTTTGCTGTAAATGTGCAGGAACGTGTTATGTATTTTTTCCATCAAACGCGTGTATTCCCACCAGCATCCAAAGTGTATAACAGAAAACAATAACAGAAAGCTCCATTGATTCCACAGCAGTCCGGTTAGCATGACGACGACGAATACCCCAGCTGTCAGCGTCCTCGTTTTGAATGTTTGCCAGTTAAATGCCATGCCGCGGGATATAGTTTTGTTAAGGTTTGAAGTCAAGATGATTTAGTGCGCCACTAAGCCATCGACTGCTTTGCCGATGCTTTTCTGAATGCGACAAACAACACAATCACCAGGGGCGCGGCCAGCATACCCCAATAGCTGGTGGCATCCTGTTTAATGGCTTCCTGCAAAGGCTGTCCCTGCTGCGTAGAAATATAGAGTACCGTTATTGCCAGTGCATTATTTATAAAATGCGCAACGATGCTCAACCAAAGTTTTCCTGAATAATAATACAGTGCCCCAAGCACAATACCCAGGAAAAACCGGGACAAGAATCCATAAAAAGAAAAATGGGCCAGGCTAAATAAAATACTTACAATTATTATGGACAACCATGGACGTTTGGTCCCACGCGTCAAAAAATTTTGAAGGCCACCTCTGAATAGAGTTTCCTCGCACAAAGCCGGTAAAAAAGCCATGATGATCAATGCAAGAACATAATCTTTTGCATTTTTTAAGGTAATAATTGCTGAGACCTGCGTGTTGTATTCAAGCTCCATTTTGTCAAACCGAATCTTCCATGATTCCGGAATGGGGATATTGTTGGTTAAATAAGAAAGAGAGGAAGAAACCAGTAGCGCTGCTCCGACCAGTAAAATTGCAAGGATCACCTGGTTAAGCTTTATTCCCGCAGATGAAAACCCTATTAATTTGATCGGTCGCCTGCTTAATAATGTAGCCGCAAAAAGAGTAGGTAAAAAGAAGCCGACAATAGCAGTAATCGTCTGTATGAGCTTCATGATACCGCTATTGGCTGGATCCATCAGTCCTTTTTCCAATTCAGCAAAACCTTTTCCGGTCATTTGTTGCCAGATCAGCGCACCAGCGGCTGAGGCCAGCATCAAACCTCCGATGGCGAAGGCAATAAGCATAAAAAAACCACCCGTATATGAAATGCCCCTGGAATCGTTGTCGTACATAAAATTCTGCGATAAGTGTGTAAATTTGCAGGCTTGCATCGAAGGTGACAGGCAAAAATAACTGACCATCTTCAGAAGAGTCAAATAGATTCAATATTTATTTAATCCGCAACACAATTAGCTGTAACAAATCTTCATGCTAAAAATAGGCAACATATCACTTCCGGAATTCCCGCTTTTACTGGCGCCTATGGAAGATGTCAGTGATCCACCGTTTCGGGCAGTTTGCAAGGACAATGGTGCAGATTTGATGTACACGGAATTTATTTCATCAGAAGGCCTGATCAGAGACGCTATCAAGAGCCGAAAAAAGCTCGATATTTTTGATTATGAAAAGCCGGTTGGCATCCAGATATTCGGGGGTGATGAAGAGAGCCTTTCATTAGCGGCAAAAATTGTCGAGGTTACCAACCCCGACCTTCTCGATATCAACTTTGGTTGCCCGGTAAAAAAAGTAGCGCTAAGAGGCGCAGGGGCGGGCGTATTAAAAGATTTAGACCTCATGGTGCGTCTCACGTCTGCCGTCGTCAGGTCAACATCTTTACCGGTTACTGTAAAAACACGGTTGGGGTGGGATGATCAGACAAAAAATATAGAAGAAGTTGCCGAGCGATTGCAAGATGTGGGGATAAGGGCGCTGGCAATCCATGGACGGACCCGTACACAGATGTACAAAGGCGAGGCCGACTGGACATTGATTGGAAAAATCAGAGACAATCCCCGCATTTATATACCAATCTTCGGGAACGGCGATATTGATTCTCCTGAAAAAGCTAAGGAATATAAAAAGCGTTACGGGGTGGACGGCATCATGATTGGCCGTGCTGCAATTGGCTATCCCTGGATCTTTAACGAAATCAAATATTTTCTTGAAACTGGCGAATACCTGCCGCCTCCAACGGTTGAAGACAGAGTAGCGGTATGCCGAAAGCATCTGCGTAAATCGGTAGAGTGGAAGAATCCTGTCGTAGGAATCAATGAAATGCGTCGTCACTATGGCAACTATCTGAAAGGACTTCCCAACATCAAAGAATATCGCAACAAGCTGGTGACATTAAAAACTGAAGAAGAAATTAATGCGGTGCTGGATGAAATAATCAATACCTATTCTGGCTATGAAATGGAACATGCGCCCATCGAACTGGTGAATTACCATGAAAAGTGCCCGCTGGAATAATTACTTAATAACATTGCAGATCAGATTGTAACAATATGAATCCTCAACAAGCCGGGACCCACGAAAATCCGCCTTCGGCGTTACTTGGCAAAAGTGTAAGTATGGAGCTGGATTCCGCGGAAGCTATTTACCAATCCCTGCTGACAAAGTATAACGAAAAAGCCAATTCACTCAGGCGTCAACTAGGATGGTTCAGCTTTATCCGCTTATTGCTCTTCATAGGGTTTATATTCCTCGGATATAAATCAGTTCAAACCGGTGCCTCATCGTTTATCGTTCCTGCAGTCATTTCGTTATTCGGTTTTCTTTTATTTATTCGTTTGTACGACAGGTTGCAAAACCAGGCAACGTTTTATTCAGAACTGGTAAAACTGAACAAAAATGAAATCAATTTTTTGAATGGTTTGCCATCTGTGTATCCGGATGGAACTGAGTATATTGATCCCCACCATTCTTACTCTTATGATCTCGACCTATTCGGCGAGGGAGGTTTATTTCCTTACCTGAATCGCACCAGCACCGTATTTGGGAAAAATGCACTCGCAAATTCCTTATTACAGCCCAACAAAACCGCCATTGCTGAAAGGCAAAAGGCAATCGAAGAACTGAAGCACCAACTGGAATTTCGACAACACCTCCAGGCACATGGATCATTGCTCGATTCAAAAGAAAAGGAACTGAGCCAGCTAAGGGCATGGTTGTTGGCTAAACCTGGTTTTACAAATAAACCGGTGTATATGGTGCTGATGATTTTCCCAATTGCAACCGTTGGCTCGCTGGCCTATTATCTAATTTCAGAACAAGCCGGCTTTCTTGACGCATTTTATTATTTGTTCGTGGTTAACCTGGTTATTGCGGGAGCGTTTGCAAAGAGAATCTCCGGTCATTTATCCGTTTCCACCTCTGTTACCAAAATACTGTTACAGTTTGCCGGGCAATTGAAACAGATCGAAAAGCAGTCTTTTCACTCATCTTTATTGCAACAGTTGCAGGCTGGCCTGAAAACGGGGTCGGAAGCGGCATCACAGTCTATAGCGAAACTGGCTTCACTTTTTAACTACCTCGAGACTGTGATCAATTTAGTGGTCAGCATATTGCTCAACGGAATTTTTCTTTTCCATGTTCACATACTATTTGCGCTTGAAAAATGGAAAAAAAAGAATGGACAACTGGTCATGCCCTGGCTGGAGTTGCTTGGCGAAATGGAATCGCTTAACAGTTTTGCAAATCTTGCATTTAACAACGATAGTTTTTGCATTCCGAAAATTTGTGAGACTGAAAATTTAGCTGCTGTGGACATGGGGCATCCATTAATCCGGTCCGAAAAGAGAATCAACAACAGCATTTCCTTTCACCAACATCGGTTTGTAATTCTTACCGGCTCCAATATGTCTGGTAAAAGCACATTCCTCCGCACCCTGGGCATAAATATGATATTGGCAAGAGCCGGCAGTTTCGTTTGCGCCCATGAGTTTACGTTCTATCCTTACGAAGTAAACGTCAGCATGCGAATTTCTGATTCATTGCAGGACAGTGAATCCTTTTTTTACGCGGAGTTAAAAAAGTTGCACCAAATAATCATGCAACTCGAGGCAGGTGAAAAAACGTTTGTTTTGCTCGATGAAATTCTTCGTGGCACTAACAGCAATGATAAGCACAACGGTACCGTGGGACTCATCCGGAAATTAGTATCCGCCCATGCCTGCGGTGTAATCGCTACCCATGATCTTACCGTAGCAAAGCTTGCTGAGGAAACGGGCGGTTACATCAGTAACAAGTGTTTTGAATCAGAGATCATCAGCGATGAGCTTGTTTTTGATTATAAACTGAAAGACGGTGTATGCACAAAGCTCAGTGCATCCTTTTTGATGAAAAAAATGGGAGTGATTGGCTAAGAGGTTCCTTGTTTCTTGTTTCTTGTTTCTTGTTCCTTGTTCCTTGTTTCTTGTCCCTTGTACCTTATCACTACATCTACTCAGGCACCTGTTCCTGCACCTTCTCGGGCCTCATCTGGGGAAATAATAAAACGTCCTGTATGGATAGCTGGTTAGTCAGCAACATGCAAATCCTGTCAATACCCAGGCCAATACCTGCTGTAGGCGGCATGCCGTACTCAAGAGCACGCAGAAAATCATAATCGATAAACATGGCTTCATCATCACCCCTTTCCATAAGCCTTGCCTGTTCTTCAAAACGGTCCCTTTGGTCGATCGGATCATTAAGTTCACTGTATGCATTAGCCATCTCTTTCCCATTCACTATTAGTTCAAATCTCTCTACAAGACCTTGCTTATCCCGATGTTTTTTGGTAAGCGGACTCATTTGAACGGGGTAATCAATGACAAAAGTGGGCTGTACAAAATGCTCTTCGCATTTTTCACTAAAAATTTCGTCGATCAGCTTGCCCTGGCCCATGGTATTGTCCACATGAATATGCAACTGCCGGCATATAGAACGAAGCTGTTCTTCATCCATCCGGCTAATGTCAATCCCTGTGTGTTCCTTAATGGCATCAAAAATGCTGATTCGTTTAAATGGAGCTTTGAAAGAAATTATCTTGTCCTGTACCGGTATGTCGGTTGTTCCGCAAACGTCAATCGCTGCCTTTTCCATCAGCTGCTCAGTTGTTTCCATCATCCACAGGTAATCTTTGTAAGCCACATAAAATTCCAGGATGGTAAACTCCGGATTATGTGTTCTGTCCATGCCCTCATTTCGGAAATTGCGGCTGAATTCATACACCCAGTCAAAACCGCCGACAATCAACCTTTTTAAATAAAGTTCGTTGGCAATGCGCAAATAAAATGGAACGTCCAGCGCATTGTGATGAGTAATAAAAGGCCGCGCAGCCGCGCCGCCGGGTATGCTTTGCAGCACAGGAGTATCCACTTCAAGTGCACCGCGTTCATTCAGGAATTCCCGCATGGAATTGATGAGCTTCGTCCTTTTGATAAAAGTTTCTTTTACCGAAGGATTGATGATCAGGTCCGCATACCGCTGGCGATATCGAAATTCGGGATCGGTTACCGCATCAAAAGTTTGGCCTTCGGCTTCTTTGACTATTGGAAGCGGACGCAGTGATTTACTTAACAGGGTCAGTTCTTTAACATGAATCGAAGTTTCACCCGTTTTGGTAATGAACACAAATCCTCGTACGCCAATGATGTCGCTGATATCCAGTAATTTTTTCCAGACAATATCAAACAGGCTTTTATCGTCTCCGGGACAGATGTCATCTCTTTTGATGTATAATTGTATTTTCCCATGAGAATCCTGGATGACGGCAAAATTTGCTTTCCCCATATCCCTCACACTCATGATACGGCCAGCAACACACACATCTGTAAATTCTTCCTTTCTGTCTTCGCTGTAGTTCTTTTTGATATACGCAGAATCGTGACTTACGGGATATAAAGCAGCCGGGTAAGGCTCAATGCCCATCATGATCAGTTCTGCCAGCTTTTCACGACGCAGCTGTTCCTGCTCCGACATTTGTTGTATACTCATTGCCATCCGTCTTTAAAAAACGGGGCAAAGGTACTGGAAACGGGCTTTTAATGATCGTGATTACCAAAATAGAATTGTAAGATCCGTTCGGATATTTTGATCTCTTTCGGAACACTGGTGTTAAACAATACATCCCACCATGTAGTGCAGGTACTGAAGCACCGGTTGGGATATTTACAGTGATGGTGAATATGCGATACCTGCAAAGCAGGAAAAACTTTTTTAGCCCAGGTCTTATGTAAGAAGACATGCATAAAACAATAAAACACAAATCCGGAATAGAATCCTGCAAACAGCGTAAGATAATTGTCGCACCAGCAGGCCAGGCCTATCAACACCGAATTGCCGAACAACAATCGGATTCTCATCCTGGGTGTGATCTTTATTTCAGTAGGGTGCCGGTGGTGATGCATGTGCAGTTCAAGGCTTTTGCCGGGATGCTTTTCTTCTTTACCATGCATCCAGAAACGATGCGCGATATATTCAAAAAAAGTAAATACAGTAAACCCAGTGAAAAAAAGCAGCCCATGAAACAGGACCCGGCTCCCGCTTTCAAATTGAATGATGCAATACGAAACGGGAATCAATAAGAAGAAAAGAACAGCGTAACACTGTGTTTCTGAAAATCTTCTTGACTTCCAGCCTGAATAAAAAAAATTTGTGTTCATAAAAAAAGGTTTAATGATTAATAGATATGATCAAGGTTTAAAAAATCATTTTTGTAGCCCGCACTGCGACTTTTGAGCCTGTAAAAAAAGTGCAGCGAAAAGCAGGTAATAAGAATTGTCGATGGAATAAATCGATAGAACGGTAATACCGGATCAATTTTTTAACTCGAAAGATGACCGGTACAGGCTATGATGCACTTCCACGCGTGTGCATAGCCCGTCTTTATAGAAGTACTCGTTGAAATTTCCGTCGGGGAATTTGATGCGATATTGATGATTTTTTACAGTTTGTATTTCGAGAAATTGCTGAAACTTGTCCGAATAAACTTTCGGGACAGTAGCGGGCTCGATCCCAAACAGGCAAATCATATTGTACGAGATGGGATAATTATTCAGTGTCTCCGGATGTTTTCCATTATAAACGACGTAATTCCTGCCGACCAATCTTGTTTTATTATCCAGCCTCACATCGCCGTTGAGTTTTTGATAAACTGAAGATGAAAGCAAAACGCCATTCTCATATATTGCTTCTTCCCGTCCAATGGCGGTGAATAAAAAAATCATCCTCGTTTTCACTTCTGACTCTGTCCTGAAGATTTTTTTAGTTCCCACAACTTGCTGGAAGAAGGATATACTGCCCACCTGGTTTCCTTTTCGTTTGATAGTATATCGCAACTGAGTTGGCTGAGAAAGGGCAATAAGACCAGCAAGGAGAAGTAAAACAAAAAGGAGAATGAATTTACGAGCCGTTCGGAAAAGCTGGAGGAGTTGTGCTGTTTTTACGGGATTAGTTTTCCTGTACCTGCGTAGTATCAGGTAGATAATTGCGGGAATCATATAAAGGAGGTTTAATGGTTAATGGTTCGAGAAAGCCGCCCCGACTTGTCGGGACGGCCGTGCTAGAATTAGCGGGAGGAGGGGAGGGAGACTGATCTTTTATTATAAATTAAAAATATAGGCAGCATAATACAGGGCACCAATCGAAGGGTTTGCATATGCATTCTTGTAATAGTGATTGAAGATATTTGTGCCGCCGAGTCTGAATGTGGATTTAATCTTAGGCAACCTGTAGCTCACCTGAGCATCGGCCGTTGTGAATGCGCTCAGTGGTCCATTTGCCAATTCACCTTCCCAGTCAAATGCATCCTGCCAGCGCATCATGATGCTAAAGCTAAACAGGTCGTTCTTTCCAAATCCTGAATTCGCAATCCCGGCATTGAAACGATATTTTGGCGCGTTGAAGTAGGATTTAAATCCGGCGGGAACATCTGTTATTACATCTGAATAACCATTGAAGAACAAAGAATAATTATTCGCCATTTTGTAATCCATTCCAAGACCGAATCCATAAGTCTTTACACTATTGCTGCTGTTAACTGTTATGGAATACGCGTTCCCTGTGCCTGGTTGTTTTAGTCCTATTCGGCCAATGAAATCTTCATATTTACCAAAATAAGTGTACGCATCAAAAAACAGTTTATTATTAATAGATCCCCTGTAGCCAAATTCAAATGACCTCATAGTTTCTGGCTTAAAATCCTTGTAGACATATGGATTGGGGTCAATATTTCCATTTTGGTCGATTACCTGGTGTACAGGATATTTATCAGCGTGCATGTAATCCATTACCCAGGGAAGGCCACCAAGCAACAGGTAGTCGCCGCCCACACTCAAACGTATCCATTGTGCGAGGTTTCCGGGGAAACGATAAGCAGTTTGGTAAGACAGTCGCAGGTTGTGATCCTTTGAGACTTTGATCAAGGCGGCAAATCTTGGCGTAAACTGTCCCTTGAAATTTTCATTTTTATCAAACCTGCCGGAAGCAGTTAAAGTAAGTTTTTGGTCAAACAGTTTTTTTGTCACCTGTGCATAAGCACCCACTTCATTTATATTAATGGCATCCAGGGTATCAATAAAAAGAGTACCGTCAGAATCGAGGATATATTTTTTGTAGCTGCCTCCCACGATGATCTCGGCATTTCTGACAGCATCGCCAAATGTGTATTGCCCTTCTGTCATCCACAGTTGTGATTTCTCCTTAAACATGCCGCCGTTAGGAATGGGCGTTTTCCTTACCTGGTCGAAGATCTGGTTGAATTGAGGCGAACCTGCTTCAGGCCGATCTCTATCCGCATAAGCTCTCCCTGCTGCATGCAATTGAGGCGCTGCACCCATCACTGCGGCTACTGCCTGATCAAGGGTTCCGCCGTTCGTTAACACTGTTTGTAAAATTTGGCCTGCTCCTGTCGCATAAGCACCAACGTATTCAGGATACCATTGTTGGCTCGGCTTCCACCCCTCGTTAAAGTATTGGGTGGCGACCGTCGCGCTATATGCTTCTCCGGCGTCTTCCTGGGTTGTGTAGCTTCTCAAAAACCAATTCTTATGCTTCAACTCAAGTTTATACTGACCAATCTTGATTCCCTTTAATGCATAACGGTTGTCATCCGTGTAAACAGAATTACCAGTGGCCCAGTAACCCGCAAGTTGAGCTTCAATTTTGTCAGTAATCCGGTAATGAATTGCACCCGAAAGTTTAATATTTTTTGTTTCGGGATCGATGACGTCTTTTTCCTGGTATCCCGTCCGTGATGCGTTAACATCAGGTATTAATTGTTCGGTTCCGGGAGGCAGATAACCTCCGGCGACCATGGCTTCAGCAACCCGACGAATATTGAAGGATGTCTCATCACCATATACATTCACACCATCGTAGTTAGGATCACTTGCTCTTGTTCCTGGTATTAATTTACCCGAGGTTCCAGAACGAAGATAATTGGTACTGTCGCTGGCCAACCAGTCATTGGCACTGATATATTGAGCACTTATTTTAAATGCAAACTTGTCGTTGAAACTTTTTGCCCATCGCATGGAATAATCGTGGTATATGCTTGAACTACCTCTTCCGCTATTGCCCATATGCATAATTCCAGGTTTGATCATGACACTTAAACCAGGGTACTTAAAGGGGTTTTTGCTGTTGATCAGAACTGTCCCGTTCATACCACCCGGGCCGTACAAGGCCGATGATGCACCCGGAAGAAGTTCTATGCTTTCATTATCCAATTCAGTGATCCCTGCGAAATTTCCTACAAAAAAATTGAGTCCGGGAGCCTGGTTGTCCATTCCGTCCACCAATTGGTTCACGCGGGTGCTGCCGCTGCCATTGAAACCGCGGGTGCTCGGTGTTTTGAATGTGAGACTCGAAGATGTTAAGTCAAATGCTTTTTTATATGCTAGGGCATCATAAGCAGAAGTTGTAGGCAAATTGAGAATAGTGCCGGGGCTTATAAATTCAGCTGAAAAAGGTGCGTCTTTAATCCGGGTGGGGATACCCTTTGAAGTCAGGACCACGCCTTCCATGACAGTTCCGGACGGTTCCATTTTAATAGCAATTTCTTTTGTGTCTGTCACCTCTATTTCCTGGTCGTGATAATTAATGTGCGATAGCCGCAACTTCGCAGGAAGAGAAGGAATGCTAAGCCGGAAGCTTCCATTGTCATCCGTTGTGACACCTGTTTTTGAATTTTTTATTACCACCGACACCTTTGATATCGGCGCGTTTTTTTCATCAGTAATCTTGCCGTTGATGACTAGATCCATCGGCTGCGAATATGATATCGATGATATAATACTGATCAGTGCTGAAAACAAAATTGGACGTTTCATGTCTGAAGATTTTGGTCCGCCGGCCGGCGGAATGGTTAAATAATCTGATTCTTTTACCTTAATCACGTTATTGAGCGCACAGAACTCTCTCGCACGCTCCGTTGCTGGGTTTGGAACGGCGGCGTGGCTGGGAAGACTATTTGTTTCTGGTAGTTATTAGAATATCAGTCGTAATTCGCCGGGCTTCAGAAACAAACTCTAGATAGATTGCACCTCGTGTTTTTCTGCCCTCAGTTGAATGCCTGCACCTGTTACCAAATTAAAGCCGCGAGAGTTTATTGTGCAATGAAATTGGCAGTTATGATGTTTAGATTGGTACATGTTTAAGCACGCATAGCTGCATTAACCACTTTCGTTTACCTTTTCGTTAACGTGAGCATTTCGCCATAAAGACCCGTAACGATTTGCTTCACCTTTAAGGTCGTGGCGCTTAACTCTTCAATGACATAGGAATCGGTATCAATAACCAGGTTTTTTTCGTCCTGGGTAAGCTGCCAGTTTGTTACGTCAGTCTGGGGGTCGGCGTCATCGCATTTTGCAGTTCCTTCGTTCATTTCAAATTGACCGTTTGCCTTAAATGTGTAATAATTGTCTGTATAGCAGGCCTCGAGTTGAGGAAAAATATCCCGTTCAAAAACACCATCTCCCTCATCGTCCTCATGAAATGCGGTCACTTTCCAGGTACCTGTGGTTAACAGGTCAGTTTTCGAAACAGGTTTGTCTGATTCATCTTTTTTGCAGGATGGGCCTGCTACAATTAACAAGTAGCACATGGCCATTAAATGAATTTTTTTCATGCTGATTAGTTTTGATTGTTAATATATTTTGTTAAGTATTTTACTTCAACAATACCGGACTTATATGTTTTAAAAAGTGGTTAAAGGATGTTTAATGGTTAATGGCTTGAAAGGGTCGATTTTGTTTCTTTGTCCAGTTATCTTTTCTTTGGTACTGTTAAATTAGTATACCACGAAGCGGGTATATAATTGAATTTTGCATTTATACAACCTCAATTTGCATTTTCTGCAAATCGGCCCTCCTGGCTATTTGCTCCTTCTGATAAATTGATATATCTTACTGTAAAGGCTCTCCGGACTTGCTACCGGTTGCCAACCACGAACCAACGATGACTATCTACCAATCACAGGAATTTCTGTTCCAGCGGATTAAAGAACTTTTGGGGGCTGATGACTCCATGGTAGATTCTGTGGCCGAAATACTACACATTAGTACCGACAGCGCTTACCGGCGAATCCGGGGCGAAACTCCCATCGTGCTGGATGAGGCAAGAGAATTATGTATGCATTTTGAATTATCGTTGGACACTTTGCTGAATGTACGTGCAGGTTCCACTCTCTTTCAGAACGTCCGGATCAATACCCGCACTTATGTTTATGAACAATATTTGAAAGACCTGTTGAAGCAAATGCAGTTCGTTGCCAGCGTTGCACATAAAGAAATCATTTACCGGACCAAGGATATTTCCCTCTTTCATAATTTCTATTTTGAACCACTGATTGCCTTTCGCTATTTTTTCTGGATGAAGACAATTCTCCATCACCCGGATTTTATGGGAAAGGAATTTACCATGAACTGTGCACCGGCAGAGATCATCGACCTAAGTAAGCAATTGAGCAGACTGTACAATAGGATACCTTCAGTCGAAATATGGAATACAGAATGCGTTAACGCCGCCATCACACAAATTGAATTTTATAAAGACTCTGGTTATTTTTCGAAAGCTTCTGACATTAAGCTGATTTATGAGTCATTGGAAGAAACACTTATCCACCTTAAAAACGAAGTGGAGTTTGGCAGCAAGTTCATGCCTGGGGATGACCACGAATTGAAAAAAAATAATTTCACTTTCTATTTTAACCGCGTGCTCCTGGGTGATAACACCATCATGGTGATTACGGATAACACAAAAACGGTATTCCTTAACTATGATGGATTAAATTATCTCACCACAAGAGATGAGGATTTTTGCAATTCGTGCCATGAAGATCTGCAAAACCTTTTAAAGAGATCAACAATAATAAGTGAGACAAGTGAAAAACAACGCAACATTTTTTTTGGAATTATGTTGAAAAGGATTGCTGAAAGGAAAAAAAACCTATAACTGAAAAAGACGCCATGAATCCTGAGGAAATACAGCCACTGCTTTTCCAGGCTATCAAAAGTAAATTGCCTGCCGATGCTTCTGTTGTTGATGAAATAGCCGGTTTGCTGGGAATAAGCACCGACAGCGTTTATCGGCGTATGAAGGGCGAAAAACAAATTACGCTCGATGAGCTTTATAAAATCGCCATACATTACCGCATTTCGATGGATCAACTGATGAATATTAACAGTGGAACGATCCAGTTTCAGGGGCAATACGTTGATAAGAAAAATTTCCGCTTTGAAGAGTATATGAACAACGTGCTGCGATATTTGGTATACATGAATAGTTTTAAAGAAAAAGAATTGTATTGGAGTTGTAAGGACCTGACCCTCTTTCATCATTATGTTTTCCGGGAAATTGCTGCCTTTAAATGGTTTTTCTGGTTGAAGACTTATTTTGACTTTCCTGAATTTAAAAAACGAAAATTCAGATTTTCAGATTACCCTGATGAGTTATTTGCGATTGATCAGAAAGTGTTGACCCTGTATAACCAGATACCCAGCGTGGAGATTTGGAATTTGGAAAGCATGAATATTATTTTTCGCCAGATAGATTTTTATCGGGATGGCCACGTGTTCGAGTCGGACAGAGATGCCTATATATTATATGAAACACTTGAGAAATTATGGCACCACCTGGAAATGCAGGCCTCGCTTGGTTATAAATTTGCTTACGGCGATCCCGAGCAGAAACCAGCAGCTAAATTCAGGATGTATTTTAACGAGGTGTTGCTTGGCGATAATAATTCGCTGGTAGTGCTTGATGGGGTTAAAATATCCAATATAATCCATACTACGATTAACTTTATGACCACGAGAGACGTGGACTTTAATGACAATATGTATAATTATTTACAAAACCAGATGAAACGCTCCACCCTCATCAGTTCGGTGAGTGAAAAGGAGAGATCGAAATTCTTCCGGATCATCCGGGAACGGATCAGCCGGAAAAAAGAAGCGCTGGATATTTAACTTTTTATAAAATTCTCCCGCAATCCAGCGTAAAACTGCCCATACTGAAGGAAAATTTGCTCTTCAGCACACTAAAATCCTTAAACAATCGTCAAATGCTGGAATGATTATTTGAAATGCCGATTCCTACGGTTATTTTGGCATTGATTTAAAACCTATTACTGATGAAAACGAAAATCCTGGCAATTGCCCTGTTATCCGTTGCCTTTTTACCTGTCGCCTGCAGTTCACAGCTGAAATTGCCCAAGCTTCCCAAAATTCCCGGCACTTCCGGCGTTACAGAGGCTGAAGCCGGCCAGGGGATAAAAGAAGCCCTGACCCAGGGCGTTACTAACGCAGTACTCAATCTCAATAAAACAGATGGCTTCTTTGGCAGCGAAATCTATAAGGTGTTGCTACCTCCCGATGCCAAAAAGATCGAAAGCACACTACGCAGCGCCGGAATGGGAGCTGAAGTAGATAAGGCCATCCTTGCCATCAATCGGGGGGCTGAAGATGCAGTAGCATATGCCAAACCCATATTTATTGATGCTATTAAGGAAATGACCTTAACCGATGCATTGAACATTGTGAAAGGAAGCAATGATGCCGCAACTCAATACTTCAAGCAAAAAACCTCGGAAAAATTGATCGCAGCCTTTACTCCTTCGGTTCAAAGCTCGCTTGACAAGGTGAGTGCGACTAAGTATTATGACGATATTGTAACTACGTACAATAAATTTCCGACCACTTTCAAAAAAATAAATCCGGATCTCACCTCATTTGTGGTTGGCAAAGCCGTCGATGCATTATTTGACCAGGTCGCCAAGGAAGAAGCTAATATCAGGGCCAATCCAATGGCAAGGACAACGGAAATCCTGAAAAAGGTGTTTGGAGGAAAATGACCTGGTGGCTATAAATTTATTTTTAGTGAAACAGCGGGCATTGGCTTATAAACCAGGCTGCTGTTTTTTAGACTTTGAAATTGCTCATTTTTCAGGGATACCGTCATTGCTTTTCTTCTGTTCCGTGATGACGCAACAAATAAAGGAATGCTCCCTAAACCTGCAAATATTCCCGTCGTGAATACCCACTCGGGTCCGTCGAAATCGGCCTCAGTCAATGGAGCAAAGGGATTATAAGGATCATTCTGGTAGTCCTCCTCAACTTCGTTTGCGCTCAGGATAGTGCCGGTAATGATGAGTGCGGCACCGCCACCCAATAATATCCATGCAGCCGTCTTTTGTTTTCTACTTTTGTCGAGGTAGTCCTGCTTGGTTAATGAAGGAGCAGGGTTGACTTGCTGGCTGAATGACTCGATAAAAAACAGGGCAATTGCAATAGTTAGTAAAAATTTTTTCATGGTGAGCAGTTTAATGAAGATTAGATGTTATCGCTATGGCTGTCCTTATGTAAACTAACCAAGGGGAGTGCGTTTTTGGGAGACAGTTTTACAATTAGATGTTTTCAATTGGTAGTTGCAATAATCAAATTCAGCTGCCCGGAGAGCTTCCTTAGGGAAAGGAAAAACTTTGCCATCGATGGTGTTCAACCGGGAACAGGCATTCATTAAGACAAGCCGGCTATTCCTATTTTATACCAGTTGATTTCGACTAATGGCAAAAGAGCCCAAAATTTCCCTGCAATTCTACCTAAATTAGGTAATTAACCTGTATTTTATTCATGTAAGATATGAATAGCGGTACATGGATACCAACGCTCATTATTTCTGAGTTCTTCTTTATGATGGCGTGCGGTCAGCATGACACGCTTGTCCTTAGTTCAATCAATAACCATGCGCTTTCAAAAAAATCTAAAGAACAATTTGAATCCACGCATCAGCCGGAAGGGATCGGTCTAACTCAATCAAGGCTGGCGTTAGATATCTACGGCGTGGATTAATCCATCCAACGTCATAGCGTTTGTATCATGGCTGATCGGGCGCAAACTAATCAAAGACCAGCGTCGGCGATAGCGTTTCAACACCCGTTTTAAAGTTGTGGTGATGTAAACCTCAATATTACAGGCTGTCATCGGCTGGTTGAGAAGTAAAAAAGTTCATATATAATACAAACCCAAACCGACAAATTATCAATCGGGCTTTCTTTTCGTTTTAAAAGTGGTTAAATTAGTTAGAGGTTTCTGTCCGGCCGGCCACCCCGGCGATTTCGATGAGCACCAACTGTTGCGTTTAAAGATTTAAGGATATGATTCGGTCCATAATTATAGACGACGAAAAAAACTGTATCGACAGTCTTGCATTTGACCTGCGGCGAAATTTTCCGCAGATCGAGCTGATTGAGGCCTGCACGTCTCCGAAACAGGGATTAATGTCGATCCGAAAACAAAAACCCGACCTGGTTTTCCTGGACGTGCAAATGCCCTGGATGAACGGATTTGAAATGCTCGAAATGCTGGACGAAATCGATTTTGCCATCATATTTACTACAGCCTACGACCAGTTTGCAGCAAAAGCTTTCCGGCTCAGCGCGATTGATTATTTGCTAAAGCCGGTAGATTTGAACGACCTGAAGGAAGCCGTAAAAAAGGCAACTGACAAAATTGACCAAAAAAGCAGTAAGGCAAATATTGATAATTTGCTGCACAATATCAACAACCCGGAAGCAAAACAAAGGGTGGCGTTTGCGGGGCGTGAGGGCTATGAATTTATAGAAATACCCAGCATTGTTTACGCGCAGGCAGAGGGAGCATATACACATGTTTTCCTGAACAGTAAAAGAAAACTGATCATTTCCAAAACACTAAGCGATATTGAAGAGATGCTGCCTGCAAACCAATTTCAGCGCATTCATCATTCCACGCTTGTTAACCTCAGCCATGTCACCCACTTTTATAAAACCGATGGCGGCTATATCGTATTGGACAGCGGCGAAAAGCTGGTGGTTTCCAAATCAAAAAAAGAGGGCCTAATGGAAAGAATGGGGCTGAAGTGACAACCCTTGAACCTATAGCATCGCCACAATTAAAGCTTTAATAAATCACTGGCAGTGAAATTTCCAATCCTGATTTTGTTGTTGCCACTACTTGGTTCGCATCTTACCGTGAACGCACAGGAAAAAGACCCTTTTTCCGATTCCCTTCATGGCAATATCCTGGTGATAAATTCTTTTGATGTAGCGGCAGAGAAATACAGGAAAAATAAGAAAGAGCTTTTCCTGGAGCTGACTGACAGCCTGAAACAAATCTTATATGAAAGCACTCCCGCACCGGGCGGAAAGATGATCATTATCCCTGCGCTCCTTAAAGACACCATCGCACTGGGAAGCACTATTGATTCGTTGTTGTTGCAAAATGACGCTTCCAGAGCGATTGTAATAATGAGGATTGATGCGTTTTTTAATCAAACAGGTGTTGAAGTCGAAAAGGATGAACATGGAAAAAGCCGGGAAGCTTCCTATGACCTTTGTGCAAACATTAAGTACCGGCTCTACCAGGCCCGCGCTATATGGAGCGACTCAAAAATTACAAACTGCAAATTCTTTACAAGCCGGAGTGTTGTAAGTGGTTTGTTTGCGGCGGGGCCGGACATTGTTGGAAAAAAGAAACATGTTTTTAAGATTGTGCGTGAAAATGCATTAGAGTATTTGGAAAAAGAAACCCCGTGGAAATAGATTTTCGACGGACTGATTAACAAACCTGCCAACCCGCGCCCGCCAGCTGCCAATTCTGTACTGCCGGGAAAACAATACGTTTGTAGTTTTGGAACCTCGTAACCAAATTTCTTCGAAACTTTATAAGAGTTAGCAAATGCCCCTAAAATGGCTGATACTTTTCCCGTTGCTCCATTTGGCTCATTTTTTCACCTACGGCCAATCACCAAAAACCCTTTTCAGGAGTTACAGGTTCCCTGATGTTCCCGATAACAGGTTCGGCGAAATATTGATAGCAGGCAATGACCAGGTTTTCGTTTCGAGTTCAGACTTTAGTTTTCTGTTAATCACCGGGGGCAATGTCGGGGTCTTTACGTTTGGTCTTGATAACCAGGACTACGGTATAAAAAACCTGGAAAGCGTTTTCAGTGGAACACCAATAAAAACAATCACTGACTGGAAGGACGGGAATATATTTTTTGCAACGGCCAAAAACCAAATCACTTATTTCCGAAACAATAATGACGAACTGGATTATTGCGACATTCCTCCTTTTTATTTTCCAATGAAAGGTGATGGCCCCAAGGAAATTACTGAGCTATGGACGGACGGCGAAAACGACCTTTTTATAGGCGCTACCGATGGCGCATTTTATATGGTTGCGAAGGCTGGCGACAAAAACGTCATCGATAAAAAAAATTACCAAATTGGAAGGACAGCCGACAGCAGTATGACCATTTTAAAGGGGGAACTACCGGTGAAAAAGATTGTAACCGGCTCGGGTGTCTATTCCTTTGGAGAAAACAGAACAAATAAAAATATTGTTTGGATCGGTTCGGGCAAAGGTCTGCTTCAATTTAATAAAGCAACAAGTGAACTCAGCAACGTGTCGTCACCCGACAGCGCTTTGACTATTACGCATATTGAAGCATTTGCAAATGGCGACGTCTGGTTCAGCACTCTTGAAAGGGGGATGGGTGTTTATCACCAACTAAATAAAACTTTCCATTTTTTTCCTTATTCCGGGAAAATGCCGGCAGCAGATTCCTTTTTTCCCATCCAGGATTTTTGTATAAAATCAAAAGCAGAGTTTTTTGTTGCGGTTAAAGATTCTTTGCCCGCCATTTTTGATATCGCAGGCGGGACTTACAAGTTTATTGATGATCCCTCTTTTGAATTATCGAAAAACAGTACTACAGATATAAGCATTGACAATAAGGGTACTTTCTATTTCATAAAAGGAGGTCTTCTTTATTCGGCAAATATCCACGACAATCCAGAATGGATGGGCTCTGATACAGCCGCTGTAAATTATAAGCCGGTCATATATGGCGTCACGGATTTCAAAAGACGTGAGATCAGCAACTTTCTCACTAACCCCGAGTTCTTAGAAAAACTAAAACTTAAGTACAATGAAAACTCAATAATAATCTATTTAACCACGGATTATCATTCGCAAAATAAAAAGACACAATTTGCCTGGAGACTAGACGGTGACATAAACAATTGGGTCGAAATGCCTGCCTATGTTTCTGACAATGATAGCTCCAGCATCGTCGAACTCCCGGATATCAGGCCGGGTAAATACGTATTCAGGGCAAAAGTCAGGATTGGAACTGATGATTGGAGCCCGGAAGAAGCCCGAATGGAAATAACTATTGTACCGCCTTACTGGGCCACCTGGTGGTTCTGGATTGCAATGGCTGCAGCCATTTCATTGATTGTTTATACAATTGTCAAACTGCGTGTCAGGGCAGTAAGACGAACGGAACGATTGAGGGCCAGCTACCAAAAAGAACTGCTGGAGCTGGAAGCAAAAGCACTTCGGGCACAGATGAATCCTCATTTCGTCTTTAATTCGCTTAATTCGATCAAGGCGCTGATGCAACAAAATCAGAATGAGAAAGGTGTCACTTACCTTACGACCTTTTCCAAACTCATCCGCACGCTCTTTAATAATGCCGATAAAAAACAGATCACGCTTTACGATGAAATTGAAACCTGCAAATTTTATTTGCAACTGGAAGCGATGCGCTTCGATGATAAATTTTCATATAGTGTAGAAACTGATAGCGTCGATCTAAAAGCCATATATGTTCCGGCGCTGATTGTGCAGCCGTTCATTGAAAATGCGATATGGCATGGAATTATCCCGAGAGGAACAGGCAAGGTATCACTAATTGTATCGAAAGAAAATGACGATGTTCAAATTATCATTGATGACGATGGTATAGGACGGGAGGTATCGCAACAAAATAAATTTGCCAGCGGAATAATTCATGAGTCGAAAGGAGTAAACCTGACCCAATCGAGATTGAAGCTGGACAGTCTTCTTCAACAACGAAAAGCCAGTATCGTAACCATTGACAAGAAAGATGAGAATGGCCAGGCTGCGGGAACTAAAGTTGTAATCACCGTGACTGAAGAAGCATAACCTATTCAATATAAGGCCAAATATAGTTAGGCGTTCATCGGGAGGAAACTGGATTCTTTGGATATACAAGTGTTAGTGACCCCGATTTGGTAAGTATCGACGCTTTTTGTATCGCTGAAAAACAACTACCATGAAACTGGGATTCTTAATAATTCTTAATCTTTCCTGGTTTCCTGTATATTCTCAACTGGTTACCGGAAAAATAGTCGATGCCGATACAAAAAATCCGATCGGTTATGTGAACATTGGTGTGGTGGGTGGATATAAAGTAACAGTTTGCGATAACGATGGAAGTTTTTCATTAAACCTTAGTCAACAAAATGATTTTGATACCCTCCGAATTTCAATTATTGGTTATTATCCAATTTCATTTACAGTTGGAGATTTCAAAAAGATATTTCAGCAAAACCTGGGAGGTTTGGTAATTGAATTAGCCAAAAAGGCAATAGTTCTTAAAGAAGTGATTGTTTCTCCGATCGAATTCAAAGAAAAAACTGAAGGAAGCAAAGGAAAATTGGGAGTCGTGGCATTTGAAACAAATCCGGATACTAGTCTCGGTTCTGAAGTCGGAACAGTAATTAAAGTTAAAAAAGCCCCAGCGCTTATTCGGGATGTAAATTTTGTTTTTAAGGGAACCACTTATGACGACAGTATCCTGTTCCGAATTAACATTTATTCGATGAACAATGAACATCCCGGCGAAACTATTCTTTCTGAACCTATTTACGTTGTTACAAACATCACCAAGGGAATTTTAACAGTTAACCTGGAAAAATATAATATGTATGTTGAAAATGATTTTATGGTAGCGCTCGAATGGCTCCAAGAACTTGGCGAAAAAGAACTCAGGTTTGGAACGGGTTTAAAAGGCAAGAGTTTTATGAGAGTGACGAGCCAGGGTGATTGGGATCGTTTTCCGCTGGGATCTATCGGAATATTTGCGACTATTCTAAACGTGAAATAATAATGTTGAATTTCACAGGGGAAAGTAAATTGTATGACAGAACATTCGTAGGACTATGACCATGATTATGCACTCCTCTTTTTATTTTAGATGAAATTATTTTTTGACATAAGGAGAATTCTTTTCACAGCTTTTTTTCTGTTCATAGTTATAATCAGTTTTGGGCAAAAGCCTCAAAGCATTTTTAAATGGTTCGGATTTGAAGACACAGACAGTTTCAGGTTGACAAAGCCACTGAGATTTTACGATATCCTTTGTTCAAAAACAGGTGAACATAAGTTCTCCAGCACTTTTGGGCTGATACGCGACAAAGGGCTGCAAATCGAATTACTTCTTTATGCAGGAAGTGATAACGAAACAAAACGACAACTGAGAAACTACGCCGGCGAAGATGGCATCAAATCCATGTTCGAGAGCCCTGCTAAAATCGTGTTTTTTGCCGCACATGATAACAGAATTTTCTGGCAACCCAGCGACGACGGGGGAATCGGTTTTTCACCTTTTCAATTTCCCCCAACTGATAAGCCCGATCTTAAGGTTTCAAAGATCTGGATTGATTCAGAAAGCGATATCTATATTGGCACTTGTGACGGCGACCTTTATTATATCAAAAGAGGAGGCGCCATGTCGGCCTATGATGGTAAACTTGACAGTGCCGGAAATTTTATAGTCACAAAGGGCGAAAAGCTAATTAGAAGAATACCTCTTTGGCCCCATGCCCTTATTTGTGCCATTGAGCAGGACCCTGTTAACAAAAATATTTTGTGGATTGGGACAGATGCCGGGTTGTTTTCATTTGACAAGACTACCATGTTAGGGAAAAATATACTGAAGAGCAAAGAGCGGTTAACAATAACGCAAATTGAAGCAGACAGCACTGGTAATCTTTGGCTAAGCACTTTAGAAAATGGAATGGCTTATTTCAATAATCGAACCTCGTCAGTAAATTTCTTTAATGGGAAAAGGGTTTACCCAATTAAAACTTTCTGTAGAAAATCGATTAATGAATTTTTTGTTGGGCTGGTAGACTCTATACCTGCCATCTTCAATACAAGTACAGGAAACTACACATTCATCCAGGATTCTATCTTCAAAAAAACAGCGGATAGCACCAGTGATATTAAACTTGATGGTTTTGGTAATCTCCTTGTAGTTAAAGGTGGCGGGTTATTCTACACTGACTATTACAAGGAAAGCAAACGATATGCAAAAGTTCCTTTGGAAAAGAAGGCATATGCTCCTTTTATTACGGAAATCATGGTAATGGGGATACCTTATAGAGCAGAGGGTAATCCGAGGGGTTTAAAAAGTATCCGGTTAAAGCATAATCAAAATTCGCTTACCATCGATTACTCTTTAATGGAACTTATTGATAAGAAAAATGTGCAGTTTGCATGGATGGTCGAAGGATATGTTAATGAATGGGTGGTACCGCCAGTTTCGGGGACTTCGATAATACCTGCCAATTTGAATGGGTTAACCCCGGGAAAATATATTTTTCGCTTAAAAGCAAAAGTGGGTGACGAACCATGGCGGGCCGAGGAAGCGCGGTTGGAGATTATCATAGTGCCACCACTTTGGCAATTATGGTGGTTCTGGGCTGGCGTCATTGTGGTTGTATCATCGATCGTTTATTTAATTGTTAAGCTTCGCGTCAGGTCGGTTAGACGAACAGAGCGCTTAAAAGCAAGCTATCAAAAAGAACTGCTGGAACTGGAAGCAAAAGCACTGCGGGCGCAAATGAATCCCCATTTCGTATTTAATTCTCTCAATTCGATCAAGGCGCTGATGCAGCAAAATCAGAATGAAAAAGGTGTCACTTACCTGACTACGTTCTCCAAACTTATACGTACGCTCTTTAACAATGCCGATAAAAAAGAGATCACGCTTTATGACGAAATTGAGACCTGCAAATTTTATTTGCAACTGGAAGCAATGCGCTTCGATGGTAAATTTTCATATATTGTAGAGACTGATAGCATCGATCTCAAAGCCATACATGTCCCGGCGCTGATTGTGCAGCCTTTCATTGAAAATGCGATATGGCATGGAATTATCCCGAGAGGAGCAGGCAAGGTATCACTAATTGTATCGAAAGAAAATGGCGATGTTCAAATTATCATTGATGACGATGGCATAGGCCGGGAAGTATCGCAACAAAACAAATCTGCCAGCGGAATAATTCATGAGTCGAAAGGAGTAAACCTGACCCAATCGAGATTGAAGCTGGACAGTCTTCTTCAACAGCGAAAAGCTGGTATCAAGATTATTGATAAAAAAGATGAAAATGGCAAAGCTGCAGGAACAAGAGTCATAATTTCCTTAACCGAAGATTCTTAATACAATCTATATTTACAAATAAGATCGAAACTAACATAACCACTTTGAAAATTGAACGTGACGGTTGAATCTCCTTTTTATGCAGTTTTAATGAAATAATTCCCCTTAATGCCTGCCACGAACGCTAAATCTGAGATTTTGCTAATTCATATGAGTAAACAAGTCCTTCTTTTTTTTTGCGGAATGTTATTGGCGACCTGTGCATTGGGGCAGCAAGCGAAGATTGATAGTCTGCGGAAAATTATAAAATCTGAAATAAAAGATACCGCCAAAATAATTATACTTGAAGAATTAGGGCAGGCGTACCGCGAAGAAAAGAAAATTGATTCCAGCATTATGGCACTTAAACTCGCCCTGGAGCTTAACGAAAAAACTAATTATTCCGAACAAAGGCAATGCTGGCAAATCGCAGCATTACAATATTTGTTGTATGTTACCGGTAATTATGCCCAATCTTTAAAATACGCTTCTCGAAATTTGCTGCTAAGTGAAAAGTTAAACGACACCTTTCAGCTTGGACTTACCCACTTAACATTTGGTCATAATTATAAAGCCTTAAACGAGTACCGACTGTCACTTGATCACTACTTCAAAGCAAAAAAGATACTTAAGCTTTACTGGGAATCAAGGGGCAGGCCGGAAGATAATACTTTTACAATTCTGTCTGTCGCCGATCTATATTTAAAAATGGGCTTAGCCGATTCGGCCCTAATATTCACGGAGCAGGCTTATAAATTGGCACTCAATGACCCGGAGATAGGTGCCGTGCGCAAGAAAAACAGCCTTGTCACGAATTATATCCTTTATTCCATTCGCCTGTTTGGAGACATTTATCTTTCTAAAAAAGATGAACAGACGGCATTATATTATTACAGGGAGCATATTACGGGCTTTCTTAAGTTTCATGAGAATAACAGGGATCTTGGTTTTGTTTTGAACAACATGGCCAGGATTTTTTATGAGCACGGCCAACTTGACTCAGCTATTTTCTTTGCTAAAAAGGCACTAAACAATGCACAGGAATATGACGACCCGGAAAACATGTTTAACGCGGGAATACTTTTGTCGCATTGTTATGATGGAAAAGATGATCGTGCATCTTTAAATTACATGAAACTTGCGATGCTGGCCAAGGATAGCATGCTGGACATTGAAAAATTGAGGCAGGCCCAAATTCTCACTTTCAATGTACAGGCACGGGAAAAGGAAAAAGCGTCGGCAGTGGCTGAACAGTCGGCAAAAACCAGGCGAATCATTATCATAGTCGCCTTTCTTGTTTCCATAGCCAGCTTTCTCATATGGAATCGAATCAGGCAATTGAGACTTCGACATAAGGCGATTCTTGAACAAAAGGAATCGGAAAAGTTAAAGGCAAAATATGAAAAAGAAGTACTCGAATTGGAAGCTCGTGCGCTTAGGTCTCAAATGAATCCCCATTTCATTTTCAACTGCCTTAATTCCATCAAGGCTTTGATGCAGGAAAACAATTCGGCTAAAGGCGCAGAATACCTTACAACATTTTCAAAATTAATCCGCTCGCTTTTTAACAATGCGGATAAAAAAGAAGTCACATTGTTTGATGAAATCGAGACCTGCAAATTTTATTTACAACTGGAAGCTATGCGCTTTGATGATAAATTTTCCTTTTCCGTTCAAACGGATAGCGTCGACCTAAAGTCCATCTACATTCCGGCCCTGATTGTGCAGCCCTTTATCGAAAACGCTATCTGGCACGGAATTATTCCGCGCGGCGCAGGTGAGGTTTTACTAACTGTATCGAAGACGAATGACGACGTCCAAATTATAATAGACGATAACGGCATTGGGCGGGAAGTATCGCAGCAAAACAAATCGACTAGTGCGATCATTCATCAATCGAAAGGGGTAAACCTGACCCAATCAAGACTGAAGTTGGACAGCCTCCTGCAACAAAGAAAAGCCAGTATCGAAACCATTGATAAGAAAGATGAAAATGGGAAGGCCGCGGGAACCAAGGTTGTCATCACCGTGGCGGCGGAAGTATGACCTGATAAAAGAATGCTGAAAAAGTATACTCCCATTAATAACTGCTCACCATGAAATTGCCATTCTTAATATACTTAAGTTTTCGTGGGTTCGTCTTTATCCCTAATATTTTCAATGCTTTGATCAGTTTATTTTCTTTTGTTTAGCCAAAAGCCCAACCCGATATGACCCACATTTGTAATTCCTCCTTCATTTTCCGTTATGTATTGTCCGAGGTCATCTACTGTTGTCGTCTTAGTGAAAAAATAACCAAGGCCAATACTCAGGTCCAGGCTAAATCGCTTCAAATAATTTCTTGAAATTCCCCAGGCAACACCAAAAAGGTTTGAACTGCGGATATCTTTGTTGCCGTCGGCAGAAACTATCTGCTGGTAAAAAGCGGTCTCACCAACGGCAGCCAGATAGTTTAAACTGTTCATTTCAGTTCGTTTGCCCTCAGCCTGCCGCTTTGCTGCGTTGTAATAATATCTATACTGTAAACCCAGGGATGGATATAAATTGATATCTGCAGTAGTTCCCAATGAGCTCGAATAACCAATGTAAAAAGAAGTGCCCAAAAATGCCTGTGCGCACATAGATTGAAACTTGCCTATTTTCTTTTCATAACTTATCCCCGGAGCAAAAAATGTGGCTCTTGTTACATTCGATATTCCTGGTTCTTCCTGAACTTGCGAGTGCAAATTCATCGAAATGAGAAACAGTACAACCGAGAAAATAATTTTAAACTCCTTACACATAAATTGAATATCGGAACACCCTGGTCCCGGTAAGTAAAACAAATCGGGCTTTTTTTTGCAATCATTATCTGGCCCCAATCTGCAGGGCATACCACGAATATCGTGGGTCTAATCGCAGGACCAGCCATCACTGAAGTGTGAATATAAGATGGATATACAAAAAAATTTGCAGGACTTAATGGTTGGCGTGTTTGATTTGGCTAGTAACCAATATCGGTGAGCAGCACCTGCCAGGCTTCTCTTATCTTTCCATCATTCAATAAATTCTTTGCATGCAGATGCAGTTCCGTCTCCATTTCTGCGGGATTGAGGCTATAATACTGAATGATCTTTTTTAAATGATCATCATTATAGGATGGATCGATGACAGGTAATTCCCGGGCGCTCGCCAATTTTCCCAAATTATTTCCGGAAAGGATATTGCTGTTTCGGATATTACCGGGTAAGGCATCCATGCCAATGCCCAATTGCGTGGTCGGCTTTTCTACGAGGAAAAGATTGGATTCATTTACCTGGCAATACCAATCGCCTCCTAATCTTGCTACGTGATTGATCTTTCGCTGGTCAATGTTCGGCAGGTTTGGATTATTAGCCAGCGGCGCACCAAGTAATGAATCATCAATATGCATTCTGAGCACTTCGCAAATCACAAGGTTGCCAGCACCACCTTCCGCTCCAAGCGGTTTTATCTCCAGTACTTTACATTCAAGGTGTGCTTTACTCTCCTTTACCATGGGTGGTTTGACCAGAGTAGCAGGAATGGGTGTGAATCCCGCCTTGATAAACTCATTCACTCCTTTAGCGAATTCACAACTTGCAAGTGAAGTTTGCTCCACGATATCGTAGGTGACAATATTGACTACCACCTCGGGTACTTCCAGTAAATTTTGCAATGTATGTTTCGTAACACCGTCCCTTATTCTTCTTACTGGTGAAAAAATCACAATCGGCGGATTCGAAGAAAACATATTAAAGAAACTAAATGGGCTGAGGTTGACATTTCCTTCCTTATCTACGGTGGAAGCAAAACAAATCGGCCTCGGCGCAATGATATGCTGGAGGTAGTATTGTCGTTCTGCAATTTTCAGATCTTTCAAATCAAGGGTCATTTTCTTGCAGTTATGGGTTGGGAGTTAAGGGTTACGGGTTTTTGGTTTCTTTTCAGAAGCCATTTTCAATTTTACTTTTTTTAAAAGTTCCCCTAGTTGCCGCCCCAGCATTGTTGCTTCTTTGTTTAATTCGTTGCCTATAGTTTCTTCGATATTCTTAAGACGTTTTATAAATAGTATCTTATTTCTGAGCTCGCCACAAGAGCCTTTTGCGATCCTTAAGAAACGATAAAAGTCAGGGTTGTTATTATACTCAAATCCTTCAGCTATATTATCTGAAATAGAAATGGCGGAGCGTTTCAATTGGTCCTTTAGAGTAAAATCGTTTTTAATGAATTTATTTAATTCAGCCAGGTGGTAGATCTTTACTGCAAGTTCCTGAGCTTTTTGCCAGACAACTAAGTCTTCAAACGAAATAATTTTATTCGTCATAAAGAAGAGTTTTTAATTCGAACCCAACATCGTACCCATAACTCTTAACACTTAACCCTTAACTTTCTTATTGGCAAGAATACTCCAGCCTGATTCCTCCGCAATAATAGTATTACTAAGCTTCCCTAAGCCATCAATCTCCATGTCAACCACATCCCCTTCCTTTAACCATTGCTCCGGATAATTTGGATCATTGAGTTTACCGGTACCATTCAATTCTAAGAAACAACCGGTGCCCACCGTACCGCTGCCGATCACGTCACCGGGATACAGGTCAACACCATACGATGCCCGCTCAATGATTTCAGCGAATGTCCAATCCATATCGCCCAGATTACCCTGGCTCACCTGAACGTCATTTACACTACATTTCATTTCAAGGTTCCAGCTCCGTCCGATATGATTTTCTTTCGCCGGAGTTTCTAACTCATGCAATTCATCGGTTGTGACCAGCCATGGACCAATGACGGTAGCAAAATCCTTTCCTTTTGCAGGTCCCAGGTTCAATAACATCTCTTCTGCCTGCAGTCGTCGTGCACTCAAATCATTCATGATCATCAGTCCGCCAATGTATTCATCAGCAGTGTTGGCAGAAATATTTCGCCCATGTTTGCAAATCACAATTGCTGCCTCGAGTTCAAAATCGAGTCTTTCGAAATGATCCGGCATGCATGAAACAGGACCGGGTCCCTGGATGCTATGATGATTGGTAAAATAGAAAACGGGGTATTGGTCAAACTCTGCGATCATCTCCGCCTTTCGATTCCTTCTTGCCGCGGCCACGTGCTGCCTGAAGGCATAAGCATCACGGCAGGAAGCAGGGAACGGAACAGGCGCCAGTAAATCAATTTCACCCAGGGCTTTCTTTTTATGGCTGGTTCTCGATCCCTCTTTCAGCATAAGTTCACCAGCCTGCGCCACCGGCAACACATCCTCCCAATAGGTCAGAAACATATTCATCGTATTGGGAAGGTCGGGGTGCAATATTTCCATGTCATAAACAAATCCATTGATCAATACGGCCAGTTGTTCATGATTTTCTTTAACGTAAGAAAGCAACTTCATAGCATTTTAATTTGCCTGCAAAGGAAAGAAAAACTTTGGTTTGTTTTCAGATACCCGCAACTCTTGTCTTGTATTCATTCAATGCGTCAGCGAGCCGCTCTTTTGCTGTCGTATCACCCGGTACGTTATGAGAAGGATGAATATAGAGTTTCACGCCACGCTCGGCGAGCAATTCGGCCACGGTTGTCACTGTCATCCATACTGCGGTGATAAATCCAATAGTAGATACCGGCCCAACCTTGTCCACATGATTTTTCAACGGCACACACGCGTCCTGGATGGGCACACATGTGTCTACCACAAGGTCGGCCAGCTGAAAAATATTTTTTCCGCTACTGTGTCGGGTTGGCTTTCCTTTTGCTTCATTGGCAGAACCAAAAACAATTACTTTCATGCCTTGCTTTTTTGCTTCAATCGCGACGTCAATATTGACGGCATTAATACCTGTATGAGAGAAAAGCCACATGCAATCCCTTGGATCAAATTTGTAGCCTTTCATTATCTCGGTTCCATATCCTTCCACCCTTTCAAGAAAAACAAAATTGTGTACGCTCATTCCGCCGACAATATTTGTAAAAAAAGTAAGCGGTAATTCAACTATGGGATGGAAACCTACAAAGCTTCCGATTCTCGGGTAAATATCTTCAATAGGAAGGGTGGCATGACCGCAACCGAATGTATGAACCCAGCGACCGGCTTCAATCGTATCAGCCATCATCGCAGCAGCCTTCTGAATATTGTCCGTTTGCGTATTCTCAATATTGTCCATAATTGATCTTGCATTCTGTAACCAAGTTTTTGCCAGCATAACTTTATTAGATTTTAATTGTAGTGAATTAAAATTTGACCTTACCTGAAATTTTCCTCTTTATCAAATACAAAACAATAAACATACAAACGGTACACGCTATAATTTGTACCGGTAAATACGTTACCCCGTACTGCCTGGATATATAACCAAACAAATAATTCAACAAGGTATTTCCAATCAGTGCAATCACCAATGAGATACTGAAGGCAGTACCTGATAATTCCCGGTAAAGCTGACCGACATATCCTAATATTACGGGGAACCCTGCCGCCAGCCCCAGGCCCGTGACAATTACGGCGGAAAACGCCACCGTATACGAAATACTGTTCATTAATAAAAGATTACCGGCAATTACCAGCGCCAGCGATGTGGCCAGGATTGTAAGTGATGACAACTTCTTTAATAAAGACCCGAGCACAAGCCTTGACACAGTCAACCCCAACACCGAAAAAGATAAGGCATACAATGCATCTTCATTGCTTACCTGAAGTTTTTCCCGCAAGTAAGTTGTAGTCCAATTATTGCTCAATGCTTCCACACCACTTTGGAAAAAAAGGAAAAGAGCATTTAATATTAAAACGGGTTGTTTCAAAAGGTTAAATCCTTCTTTTAAAGGAAATCCGTTCACTTGTTTCGGTGGAGGAAATGAAATAAAAACAAAATATAAGGCCGGCAACACCATGAAAAAACCCACACCAGAAAGAATACTTGTGTAAGGGTAATGTTTTGACAACAACCCCAGCAAAAACGGCATACCAAACGCGCCAACACCATAAGAGACACCCAGCAGGCTAAGACTCGCTCCCTTATCCTTGTCGCTAATGTCTGCTACCAATGCATTGGTCGCTCCGTTTATTATTCCTCCGCTGAATCCTACCAGGAATATACACGTGTATAAAAAGATCAAACTTTGAGTAAAAGCAATTCCTTGTAATGTGAACGCAGAAATAAGAATACTGACAATAAGCAAAAGTTTGTACCCATACCGGTCCACAAAAGGACCAAAGATCATCGAGCCTATCATGACACCGATGGGCAAAACAGATACGATTAAGCCGTTATTAAATCCCTTTTCTTCAAACCTTTCAGCAAGTAAAGGCAGAATTGACCCGAGTGTAAGGAATGTAATACCAAATAGAAACAAACCGATACATGCCGCAACAAAAACCTGGCGTCGTTTATACATATCCCCCGTTTAATCTTTCAATGCAAGAAGTCCGGCCCCGTAAAGGCCCGCGTCATTTCCCAATGCTGCCGCTTCCAGTTTTACCTGTCCCATGCTTATAGGCTGCCCCCATTTTTTGGCTTCCTTACAAATGGCATCCAGAAATATTATTGCCGGGCCAAATACCCCTCCGCCAAAAATTATTTTCTCAGGATTGAACAGGCTAACGAGGTTAGCAACTGCCATTCCCCAATATTCAATTGCCTGGTTTAATACAGCGACGGCAAGTGAATCATTCGATTCGTAAGCGGCGAAAACATCTTTCGCAATCAACTCATTTGTACCTGCTTTATGCAATATACTGTCGTGATATTGCCCGAGTGCCAGGAACTCTTTTGCAACTTTGACAAGACCCTCACCCGAAGCATTATGTTCAAAACAACCACAAGATCTAAATTCTTCTTTAAAGGGTTTGTTCAAGGCCATCCAACCAATAGCTCCTGCTATGTCGTGAGCACCGCGCAATACTTCATTATTCACAAGAATGCCTGCACCAATGCCCGTTCCCACACTTATAAAAATTACATCTTTATGGCCTTTCGCATTTCCCTTCCAAACTTCGCCCAGTATATAACAGGCACGGTCACTGTCGATCTTTATTTTGATATTATATTGTTCTAACCCATTTTTTAGTTCACCTAATAGTGGGTAGTCCTCCCAGCCTGGAATATTGGGCGCCCATACAGTTTTGGCATACGCATGTGCGATTCCCGGAACACATATACCCAGGGCCGATACCGGCATTTTCTTTTTACCCGCCTTTTGCAATAAACCATGTGCTTCCTCAAGAATAAGATCCCGTACTTCATCGCCCATTCTTTTTTCCAACGAAATTTTTTCGCGCAAAATGATATCTCCACCGTCGCTGATTAACGCGGCAGCCAGTTTGGTACCACCAAGATCAACTGCAATCACCGCCATAAAAATTATTAAGGTGATCAAGATAAGCAGAAATAAAATCTTTTTTCTAAAAGTGCGCTGCAAAAAACGTAAAGCCTGTTATAATTAAAGTTGTGTAACTTTTGCCATTGATGAAACATCTTCGTATGAGTAAATGGACAGCGCTTCTGTTACTTCTTTCTTTTTCAGCAATGAAAGAAAAACAAGCCGATCGCACCTGGATTCGCATCAACCAGTTGGGATATACGCCGTCAGGCGTGAAAGTGGCGGTATGGTGTAGCCAGGGACAATTGGCAATTGGCAATTGGCAACTCGTAGATGCAAAATCGAATCGAGTAGTCTTTTCAGGGAGTGCAGGAAAAGGGTTTGGCGCTTACGGGCCATTTATCCAAACATACCGCCTGAACTTTTCAGCATATAAAAAGCCCGGACACTACTATTTACAGGCTGGCGAAGCCAGGTCACCGGAGTTTGAAATCGGCAATACAGTATATAGCGGCGCTGCCGATTTTTGCTTGCGATACATGCGACAGCAACGCACAGGTTATAATCCTTTTTTGAAAGATAGTTGCCATACGAGGGATGGCTACGTACTTTATGGTGAAAAAGCCGGTATCAAAGACAGTACTTATGTAGATGTAGTGGGCGGCTGGCACGACGCCACGGATTATTTGCAATACGCCACGACTTCCGCAAATGCCACCTATCATTTATTAATGTCTTACCGTGATTTTCCCGGCGTATTCACGGATGAAAAACTGGCGAATGGACTCGACGGAAAAAACGGAATGGCCGACGTATTGGACGAAGCAAAATGGGGATTAGACTGGTTATTCAAAATGCACCCGAGGGAAAATTGGATGTTTAACCAGATAGCAGACGACCGTGATCATATTGGCATGCGGATGCCAAAAGAAGATACCCAATATGGAAGAGGTAATCAGCGTCCCGTATATTTTGTCAGTGGCGAACCCCAACAGAGAGGAAAGTTTATGAATAATACAACCGGTACTTCATCTACTGCGGGGAAATTTGCTAGCGCCTTCGCTTTGGGAGCGCGCCTATTCAACAAAAAAGATAGCCTCTACGCTGGTCAATTGGGCGCACGAGCTTCATCATCCCTTTCTTTTGCTCTCAAAAAACTGGGCGTTACTCAAACAGCATCGGTAAAATCTCCTTATATCTATGCAGAAGGTAATTGGTCAGATGATCTTGAGTTGGCCTATGGAGAAGTGGCGTCGCAACCGAAATGGACTAAAGGGTACTTTAATTCGGATGTTCTCTCCGATCCAACAAGCAAGGCGATTCATTTTGCAAAGATGGAAAAGGTCACGCCCTGGCTTGGCGCTGATACCGCAAATCACTACCAATGGTATCCGTTTATCAATATCGGGCATTATGAATTAGCTAAACACCTAAAAGATCAAAGAAAGGACACGATTATTGGCTACTACAGGGAAGGAATCAAAAGGGTGTGGAACAAATCCAAATCCAATGCATTCTATCGGGGTGTGCCTTTCATCTGGTGCAGCAACAATTTGACCACCTCATTTGCGATTCAATGCTATTGGTACAGACGATTAACAGGAGATAAAACATTTGCGGAACTTGAGCAGGCAAATTTTGACTGGTTGTTTGGCTGCAATCCATGGGGCACCAGCATGGTCTATGGATTACCTTCATGGGGCGACACGCCAGAGGATCCGCATTCTTCCTTCACACATTTAAAAAATTACCCGATCGACGGCGGTCTTGTTGACGGACCTGTTTATGGCAGTATTTACAACAATCTTATTGGCATCGCGTTGAGTGAAGCGGATGAATACGCGGCGTTCCAAAGTAACCTTGCCGTCTATCACGATGATTATGGCGATTACAGCACCAATGAGCCGACGATGGATGGAACGGCTTCGCTGATTTACCTGCTCGCTGCGAAAGAAGCAGAATCAGATCCAATCATTAAAAAAAATTGGACAAAGGATTATGGAGCCGTTACACGTGGAGACAGCACCAGAAAAAACATAGCTCTCGTATTTACCGGCGATGAATTTGCAGATGGCGGAAGCTTTATTGCGCAAACTTTACAACAAAAAAAAATAAAGGCCTCCTTCTTTTTAACCGGAAGATTTTACCGTAATCCTGCATTTAAAAATATTATTCATCAATTACGAAAAGATGGACATTATCTTGGTCCGCACTCCAATGAACATCTGTTGTATTGCGACTGGATCAAAAGAGACAGCCTGTTGGTAACTAAAAAAGACTTTACAAATGATCTGTCACAGAATTACGCCGGGATGCAAAAAGCTGGAATTAAAAAAGAAAACGCGGGATTCTTCATTCCGCCTTATGAATGGTATAATGATAGCATTGCTACGTGGACCACGGAATTTGGCGTGCAGCTTATCAATTATACCCCAGGCACCAAAAGCACATCAGATTATACCTACCCGGAATTAAAAAATTACCGGGGAAGTGACGAGATCTATAATTCCATTATTGATCATGAGCAAAAAAATGTAACGGGATTAAACGGCTTTATCCTTTTATTACATATAGGAACCGATCCAAGGCGAACAGATAAGTTCTATCAGAAATTACCACAACTGGTAAAATACCTGAGAGCCAAAGGATACCAGTTTCAAACCGTCAATCAACTCTTAAAACCTGATTAAAATCAGCGTCTCGCTACGTGCTACTTGCCACTCACCACTCCCATTTTTCTTATCTTTGCCGCATGCATTTCGAAAAAATACATAATAAAGGCCAGGCTCGTTTATTTAAGAATGATTTCCTGGAAATGCTGACTAAAACACACCCGCTGGTGATCTGGGGAATGTACCTGCCTGTAATTATTTATATGCTGTTTTACAGCAACCGGAGCTTAGGTTATCCCGCTAGTACAGTGTTGCTTGTATTCTTAGGTGGCATGTTTTTCTGGACGTTTTTTGAATACGTAGCGCACCGGTATCTTTTCCATTGGGTAAGTAATCACCCGGTAGCTAAAAAAATTTCGTATACGCTCCATGGCAACCATCATCATTATCCAAGGGACAGGCAAAGGCTGTTCATGCCGCCAGTTCCAAGCATTATTATTTCCTCTGCAATCTTTGGTTTGTTTTATTTGTTTCTGCGACAATATACATTCATGTTTTTCCCGGGCTTTATTTTGGGATACCTCATGTATGGCACTATGCACTATGCAATTCATGCGTGGAATCCACCTTTTAAATGGATGAAACCATTGTGGAGAAATCATCACCTGCATCACTACAAAAACGATCACCAGGGATTTGGTGTAAGCTCTACCCTCTGGGATCACATCTTTGGTACCATGTTCGACCTTAACAAAGAGAAAGAAGATAAAGAAAAAGTAAAGGAGTTGATGTTTGAAAAAACGAAGAAATAAATCGTCGGTCGTTCCTCCCTGTCAATGACGCCGATTTCGTCGGTCGTTCCTCCCTGTCAATGACGCAGATTGCGTCAATTGTCCTAACTCGCAATGCAGATGTTTGCGGCTAGTTTTGTTTTATTCTGAATACAGCAACATACTTGCTGCCTAGTTTCATCGCGACAGATTCCGGAACGCTTATAAAGGTATTATTTCCATCCGTTTTCCATTTCAATTTTACATTAGCTCCCAGCAATGAAATTTCGCTTCCATTACTTGTAGCAACGTTCTTTAAAACTACTTGTCCGGGTAACGACACCGACTCTGCTTCCGATAAATAAAATGCATATTTGCTTTTGCCATCCTTAGATTGCGTATAGTAAATATTGTCGGTAGAATATGGCGGCAAAGGTTTGGAATTATAAATCCCTTCGCCATTTATCGCCATCCATTTACCCATATCCTTCAACCGGCTGTAGGCAACAGGATCCCAATCGCCGTCTGGACCCGGACCGATATTCAGCAAAAAATTTCCACCTCTTGAAACGATTTTTACCAACAGCTGAACAAGTTTTTGGGACGACTTGTAATTGTCATTTGGAACAAAGCTCCATGAATTACCCATAGTCATACACGTCTCCCACGGAAAAGACAATGGTTCATTCGGCACTTCCTGTTCCGGCGTGGTATAATTTTCATATTCACCAGCCACTGTTCTGTCAACAATTAATAATCCTTCCTGGTACGACCTTGCCATTTCCGAAATTCGCTTCATATCGATGTCCTGGTCTATTGTGATGCCGCGCTGCCATTCCACGGTTGTATCTAGTGTGGCAAGTGGTCTTACCCAACCGCCGTCCAGCCACAGTATATCCACTTTGCCATATTCGCTCACCAGCTCTTTGATCTGGTTATAAGTAAAATCTTTAAATGCCTGCCAGCGCTCAGGATATTTTTTTACGTCATAGTTCACATTGCGGTCCCTGGGAGGAAAGTAGGGCCACCAATAATCGTCGCTATGCCAGTCAGGTTTTGAAAAATAAGCGCCCACAGAAAACCCTTCCTTACGAAATGCGTCAAATATTTCTTTGGTTACATTGCTCCTGGGGTTCGAAGCAAATGGTGTTCTTTTATCCGTGATTTTATAATCGGTTTGTTTTGTGTCAAACATGCAAAACCCGTCATGATGCTTTGTCGTAAAGATCATGTATTTCATTCCTGCTTCCTTTGCGGCCTGCACCCATTTTTCAGGAGCGAATTTTACGGGATTAAAAGAGAATTGCAGTTCTTCATAGGCTCTGACGTACTCATTATAATTCTTAGAATGCGGCCCGCGGCGTTGTGTCCAGCCTTCGTCTTCGGGACAAAGGCTCCAGCTTTCTACAATACCCCATTGACTGTAGGTGCCCCAGTGCATAAAAAGGCCAAACTTCAGGTCCTGCCATTTGCTGATGTTTTGTCGGACAAGCGGATCTGATGGCGATACATACTTATGATGTTGTCCAAAGATCGCCGTTGCAGAAAGTATTAAAATGCAGAAGGCAACAATCAACCTCATGACAAAAAATTATTGGTAAATTATGAATTTAAGGAAGCATGGGTTTACCACTTTTCCTTTTCGTCGATGTTGTTTTCATCATTATTTCGAAAGTTTTCACGGGACGTGATTTTTTGGAGCTGTCTTTCGATGATAAGTTCTGCAATGATCCTTCCTGCATCGCCCGGATTTTCGTTCAGCATTTGCCGTAATTTAAATTCATTGACGTCGATCCTGTATAGAATATTGACCAGCTTGTTGAAATTACGGTCGATAAGGTCATTTACGTAGCCGGTCAGCATATCTTTCAGCTGGTCCGCACTAATATCTTTCCTTAATTCAATTTCCAGTGAGTCATTGATCGCCGATACAAGATTTGGTTCAGGCACATTCATAGCAGATCAAAATTTGTCGAGCACCCCAAGACCAAATAGGGCAAAATCATACTTTACGGGGTCATCGGGGTCTAAAGTACGCAGATAATCGGTGAGCTCGGTTGCCGCCAGCCAATCAGCCTGCTTTCGATGAAGCAGTTTGAATCGTTTAGCCACCCTCGCTACATGCAAGTCTAACGGGCAAATAAGATGAGCAGGTGAAATATTTTTCCAAATTCCAAAATCGACACCCTTATTATCCCGGCGCACCATCCAACGTAAAAACATATTGAGCCTTTTACATGCTGATTTTTTAAAGGGTGCAGCAATATGTTTTAAGGTCCTTTCAGGATAGTCCCGCGTAATTGCCTTTGAAAAGAAATAGTGGTGAAATCCGTTTAACGCATTTTCAATCGTTTTGTCACCGGGCAGCATCCATTGACTAAAAGCTGTTTCCAGCGACTGATGCCCCAATTGCCTGTAATGATATTTCAATACGTCCAGGAAATGATAAAGGTCAGTTGCGTTAAACGTACGATGAACAAAATTCATGAGCGGAACTAAATCACGCTCTGAGAAATTCATAATAAAATCATAAGGCGCATTGTCCATTCCCTGAAGCAACCTGTCACAAGAGTTTAAAATGCTTTTTCTATTGCCCCATGCAAAGATTGCAGCGAACAATCCGGCTATCTCAATATCCCCGGTCCTCGAAAAACGGTGAGGGATGCTGATGGGATCTTCCTGAATAAAAAAAGGCTGATTATACTTATCAACCTTTTGGTCTAAAAAAATTTTCAGGCCCCTTGTATCCATCCGGCAATTTACTCACTTATCAGAGTACCCTATCACCCCTGATCAGCCTGAGCAATATTGCAATAATCGCAATGACAAGCAGAATATGAATCAGGCCGCCGGCAGAGAAGACAAAGAACCCCAGAAACCAGCCAATGAGCAGAATGATAGCAATGATGTAAAGCATAGTCGGTAAGTTTTAAATTGACAATAAAGTTCAAAGTCGTTAACCTTTAATTGGCACATTCAATGCCAATGGGAGACTAACCGGCTAATACTCTGTTTTTCAATAAAGGAAGGCGATAACTATTGAATTAAATATGCTAAACGTGGAAGAAATACCCCAGTTATACTGCTATTTACTTTATTGCATTGTCGAGGTCGGCGACGAGGTCTTCGGCATCTTCGATTCCAACGCTCAGCCGGATCAGCGCATCCCGTAGTCCATTTTTCATTCGTTCTTCCCGGGGAATAGATGCGTGCGTCATGGAAGCAGGATGATTGATTAATGACTCGACACCGCCAAGACTTTCTGCCAACGCGAAAAGTTTCGTTGAGGATAAAACCCGCCTCGTTTCCTCGATGCTATCGTCTTTTAATTCAAAGCTGATCATACCTCCAAAGTCTCGCATTTGCTTTTTGGCTATTGCAAAGCCTGGGTGATCCGTGAAACCCGGCCAGTACACTTTATCCACTTTTGAATGATTCCGCAACCATTGTGCAATGATTTTTCCGTTTTCAGAATGTTGCCTCATTCGCAGGTGAAGCGTCTTGATTCCGCGCAACACAAGAAAGCAATCCATTGGGCCAGGCACGGCTCCGCAACTTTTTTGAATGAAATAAAGTTTCTCACGAAGCGATGCATCATTCATGACCAATGCTCCCTGGATCACATCACTATGGCCCCCCAGGTATTTGGTTGATGAATGCATCACGATATCAGCTCCAAGGTCCAACGGATTTTGCAAAAAGGGTGAAGCAAAAGTATTGTCCACACATAGCCACGCTCCCGCTTTTTTGGAAATTACCGAGATAGCTTCAATATCCGTTATGCTCATCAACGGGTTGGTAGGTGTTTCAAGCCAGATCAACTTTGTTTTCTTTGTAACAGCTTTTGCAACATTATCGGTATTGGCAGTATCTGTATAAATAAACCGAATTCCGAATTTTTCAAAAACTTTGGTAAACAACCGGTACGTACCACCGTACATGTCGCTGGCCGCTATCACTTCGTCGCCGGGTTCCAAAAGCTTGACCACCGCATCAGTTGCAGCAACGCCACTGCTAAAAGCCAGGCCAAATTTTCCATTTTCAATAATTGCCAATGCTTCCTCCAAGGCTTTACGCGTAGGGTTCTGACTCCGGGCATACTCAAATCCTTTATGTTTTCCCGGAGCTTCCTGGACATAAGTAGAAGTCTGAAATATAGGTGTCATGATTGCACCGGTTGATGGATCGGGTGCTGCTCCTGCATGTATAAACTTCGTAGCCGGTTTCATTGATTGGAGAAAGCTTAATTTAAAAATGTAAAGATGGCAAATAATAGCCTAACAGTGTTTGCAATGTTATCCTTGTGAAAACGTTAGGCCAATTTCAGACAATTAAATTAACTCTATTGAATAAGACCCGGCGGCCGCCTGGATTTCTTATCCCTTTCAATCAATTCCATCGTCTTGTCCAGTTTATAGTCTGCCCCTCTTTTAATAGCATCAATAGTGGGCTTCGATTCCACTTCCGGTTGCACCCCTTTGCCGATCCTGGGCGTGTCTTTATTAATTACGAGCCGAAACAGCGGCAAACGAAAGCGAACTTTCGTGTTTGGCAAAGTGACATCGGGTATCAGCCACGCTGAATTTCCATAAGCGCCTCCACCCGTTTCTTCCCCGACTACCGTCACATTATCTTGTTTTACGAGTGAACCTGCAAACAAGGTAGTCGCCGAAAAAGAATTGCCACCGGTAAGAATGTAGACCTGGCCGTCGAAATGATTTTTCTTCTTGGGCTTGAAATAATGCTTTTCAAAATACCGGAAGTGATAATAACCATCCTTTTTCTTGCCGGCAAAAAAGGTGATGAAGAGGCGGTTGAAGAAATCATTCTTGATATATTGGCTGTATTTCTTTTTTTTAGTTATCGCGTATAATGAATCTGCGACTTTAAAACGGTCCCGCGTGAGATACCGCGTGATCTCCGTGGAATTGGTGACGCTGCCCCCGCCATTTCCTCTCACATCAATGATCAGGTGACTGACGTCATTTTTGCTAATTGATTTAAAAGATCTTTTAAAAAACCTTTGCAGACCATAGCCTCTCCCAAAAGAATTAAGGTCCATCATCGCTACGTGAGTGGCTGTATCTATTTTAAGCAGCCGTATCGAATTACGTTGTCTTTCTTTACGCTCCTTCCGCGACGGTTGTGGCATAGGCCTGTTGGCTCGCAACACAGAACGGGCGAAGGTATCGGCGGCCGGGTAATAAGCTTTGATTGTTGTATGCTTCAAACTTCCCGTGCTATCAATATATTCGATATTATAGCTGTCATCTGAACCATAAATCGAGGTGTAAAGTGAGCCGAAATACCCCCTGTTGCTCAATGACTGATATTTATGCGTCGTATTATATCCGTCGGTGGGTATAAATTCAAAGCAGGTATCAACAATCTCCTTTATTGAATGACCATTAATCTTATTTATCATCACACCTCTCGTCAGAATAGAATCGCGGCGGTTGAGGTTGGAGGCAACCACGGCGGTGTCGTTCCAGAGTTTCAGGCTAAGGGGAAATAAACGGCCAAGCCTCACCGTATCCAAATACCCGGAATAGTTTTTGGAGGAGCGAACCGATGTGTGTCCGCAATTTATCTTGGCAGTAACGTAGCTTAATACCTTTCGAAAATCTGTCTCCGTTAACGAATCTTTTAATTGTTCACGGCCCCATTCAAAATAGCGACTCATGCTGTCTTTGCTGGTATACCAGTAAAGGCCGGGGTGGGCTTCTTCCAGGGTCTGCTGGTAGATTGAATAATCTTTCTGAAGTACGTCAGCCGGATACTTCTTTGAGGGCGAAAATCCAGTCTTGTTTGTTCCACAAGCGGATAACAACAATGCCACAACAATAAAAGCCAATATGCCTGTCTTCATCTCCTCAAAAATAATACACCCTTTTATAGATTTATCACCGTTTATCCTGCAGGTGTCGAAACCATTTCAATTTATTTTTCAACCCATTAAAGCATCAGGCTTTCAGATGGGTCCAGCCCTGGGCAGTAATAGCATATTTGCTGCCACCCTTCGTGACAATGGTGGAACCCTGTTCGTGATTTGTCATATAACCAACTACACTTATCTGTTCGTTTAATACAAGCTTATCATAGTCTGAAGGATCTATGGTAAATACGAGCTCGTAATCCTCGCCTCCGCTTAGTGCACAGGCTGTCGGGTCGATTTCAAATTTATAGGCCGCCAGTTTCGTTTCTTCAGCAATTGGAATTTTTTCTTCATATAAAACGCAACCGACATGACTCTGTTTACAGATATGAAGAATTTCAGAACTTAATCCATCGCTGATATCCATCATCGACGTCGGAATTACACCGGCTTTGGCGAAGAATTCAATAATATCCTTTCTCGCCTCAGGCTTAAGCAACTTGCCAATCACATATGATTCCCCTTCGAGATCGGGTTGCACACCGGTAGTTTCTACAAAAATTTTCTTTTCTCTTTCCATAAAAAGAAGACCTACATAAGCCGCTCCAAGATCGCCGCTGACACATAAAAGATCGCCCTTTTTTGCAGTATTCCGTCTCACATATTTATCCGGCGTTACCTCGCCGATGGCGGTGATTGAAATGATGAGCCCTTTTTGCGAGGAAGTGGTATCGCCACCAACAAGATCCACCTGGTATTCAGAACAGGCGGCATAGATTCCCTGATAAAACTCGTCAAGCGCCTCCACGCTAAATCGATTACTGATACCCAAGCCAATTACAATTTGAGAAGGCGTGGCATTCATTGCATAGATATCGCTAAGGTTGACCACGACACTCTTATAACCGAGATGCTTAAGGGGGGTATAGATCAGGTCAAAATGAACACCTTCTATCAACAAATCGGTGGTGATAACAGTTTGCTTCCCGAAATGATCAATTATTGCAGCGTCATCACCGACGCCCAATAACGACGATGCGTTTTGCAGTTCGATGTGCCGGGTGAGATGATCGATCAGGCCAAACTCACCGAGGGATGATACTTCCGTGCGGTCCTCACTCATTTTATGTACGGTGTCAGATGTACGATTGTCCTTATCTTGAAGAGACTATCGATGATACAATTATTTTAAGGAGCGTTTCTCCTTCCTTGTAAAGATCACTTATTTCAGCCTCAAACGAAGGGTTAAATTCAAGAATTAGTTCCAGGAAAAATAGGCTTTCATCGAGCTCTTCCTCTACAATTTTAAGTTTATTAATAAAATCCGCTTTTGATTTAGCTCTGCGCGATGCTCTGTAATTAGCGCCCGCTGAACTGGAAGATCTAATAATTTGCCCTTTATAAATTCGATTAATTAACGTATCCGGTAATTTTTGCATCAATTTTGCAACATTGATAGCAAATTCTTTCGTCCTTTTCTTCATTTCTTCAACGTCCATAACCAGTATTACATTTTCGTCTTTCGTACACCGTACATCTGACATCGTACATCAAAACGGCCCTCCATTAATCACCCTCAGCATCTCCTCATGAATCCTTCCGTTAGTTGCCAAAATCCTATGCTGGTAAGGTGAAAATTTATTGCCATTGAAGTCTGTTACCCTTCCACCGGCTTCTTCAACTATCAAAAAACCGGCGGCGCTGTCCCATGCCTCAAGCTTATGTTCGAAAAATCCATCAAACCTGCCGGCCGCTACCCAACACAAATCAATAGCAGCTGAACCAAGACGCCTTACCGGTACACCTTTGCGTATGAACCGTTCGAAAACTTCAATCGGTCCATTCGGCATGTCTAAATAAGTGTAAGGAAAACCCGTCACCAGGCAAGCCTTCGTCACGTCCGTTTCTGCACTTACCCGTACCGGCTTGTCGTTAAGTAATGCACCCTTTTCTTTTTCGGCAAAGAAAAGTTCATTCATATGAGGATTGTATACCACTGCGAGGACCATTTCACCCTTGTGTTCAACGCCGATTGAGACGCAGTTTATCGGAATTCCATGCGCAAAATTGATAGTGCCGTCGATCGGATCAATAATCCATTTGTAAGACGACTCCTGTACGATAGTTCCTGCTTCTTCGCTTAAGATATAATGATCAGGAAAAGCGGATTTGATCACTTTAAAAATCGCTTTTTCAGATGCGTGGTCCGCTTCGGTAACCGGGTTATTTACTCCTTCCTTGTTGGTAATTTTAAAATCCGTGTTAAAGAACCGAACAATTTCTGCAGCACCGGCTTTCGCAGCATCTATAAGAGTATTTTTAAGCATGCGCAAAGATAACAATGGATTGTTCACTTCCGGAATTGACCGGTTGGCAATGCTATTTTGAACTCTTCCCGAAAACTTCGTACTTCGTGAATCGTAGCTGTCCGAAATATGACAGGAATCAAACGAGCGAGGTTTTGCTGCTGTCAATTATCATAGTTAACTACAATGTAAAACATTTCCTGGAACAATGTCTTTGTTCCGTGGTTAAAGCGATTGCCGACATTCCAGCAGAGATTATCGTAATAGATAACGATTCTTATGACAACAGTATTGAATATTTACAACCGAGATTCCCAACGACAACATTTATAGCCAATAAAGAAAATACGGGATTTGCCAGGGCGTGTAACCAGGGTTTAAAACTGGCGAAAGGAAAATTTATTTTGTTTCTTAATCCTGACACCATCGTTCCCGAAGACTGTATTCACAAATCCATTGGATTTCTTAAATCAAAACCAGGGGCAGGCGCACTGGGAATAAAAATGCTGGATGGCAGCGGCCGGTTTTTAAAAGAGTCAAAACGCTCCTTTCCTTCGCCGATGACCTCTTTATTTAAACTCTCCGGGCTATCCACTCTTTTTCCCCGTTCACGACTATTTTCAAAATATCATCTTGGTCATCTCGATAAAGACAAAGATCACGAAATAGACGTACTCGCGGGCGCATTTATGATGGTGAAGAGGGAAGTGCTGGATAAAACGGGCGGTTTTGATGAAGTCTTCTTCATGTACGGTGAAGACGTGGACCTCAGCTATCGCATTCAAAAAACTTTATGTCCCGAAACGAAGGCGAATTATAAGAATTATTATTATCCCGGTAGCACGATCATACACTTCAAGGGTGAAAGCACAAGACGTGGCAGCATGAACTATGTCAGGATGTTTTATAAAGCGATGAGCATTTTTGTACGTAAGCATTATGGCGGCACAAGAGCTGGCTTTTTTAATTTCCTGGTGCATCCCGGTATTTGGGTCCGCGCATTCATGGCAGGTTTGAACCGTTTTATACAGCGCATCGGACTGCCGCTGATTGATGCCGGATTGATCCTTCTTTCATTCTGGATCATAAAAATATGGTGGAGCGATTATGTCCGGCCCGATGTACTTTATGACCAGCATTTGCTCTGGATTGCCATCCCTGCGTTTACAATTCTTTATCTCATTACTGCATACTATGCCGGTCTATACGATCGGTGGTATAAACGATCGGAACTTGTCAGGTCAACTTTGGTGGCTACTATTGTTCTGCTGGCAGGATATTCTCTTTTACCTGAACAATACCGGTTCTCAAGGGCCATTATTTTATTTGGGGCCATTCTTTCTTTTATATTAATTGGGCTTCTGCGAAGGCTTCTGATCATTACTAAGGCATTGACGGATGATAACGAAAATGAAGAACCTGCCAGCACCCTGATTATCGCATCGCCTGCCGAATATGAGAAGGCGCTTCAATTGATGGAAGCCGCCAATATGAAGGAAAAGGTGTTGGGGAGGGTTGCAGTCGCGGACAACGATAACAGTGCGATTGGCTACTGGACTAAATTGGATATGTTGCTGAAATCGGTACCTTTTCGTGAAGCCATATTTTGTGAGGGTGAACTTTCCTTTAAAAATATTATCGCTTCAATTGAAAGTTTAGCGGGCAGAGCAAAATTCAAAGTTCATGCAGCCGACAGTCAGAGCATTGTCGGAAGCGATTCAAAAGACAGCTCCGGAGAAACATTTTCAAAGGAGAATGGAATAAAGCTGGCGCATCCTCATAATTTGCGCTTAAAAAGACTGCAGGATATTGTGGTTTCAATTCTTGGATTGGTGACATTTCCCATTCATCTTATCGGCGTAAAAAAACCCTTTCAATTTTATGTCAACTGCTTTTTAGTATTGCTCACGCAAAAAACCTGGGTTGGCTATTCGATCGCAAACAATAAAAGTTTGCCGGCTATACGTAAGGCAGTATTGGCTTGTAACGGAGTACCATTGACGATAAAACAGGGTCTGCCGGAAGAAAGCCTGCATACGCTTGACTACTGGTATGCGCGGGACTATGAGCCATTCCAGGATCTCAAAATAATATGGAAGAGCTACAGAAATTTAGGGGGATAGAAATTTCTGGCTACTTATAAGAATGAAAAACGATACAATAGTGAAAATACCAGCACTTCTGCATAGATTATGTGCCGTTGCCGATCATCCTTTCATAACCTGTACAAAAGTTATACATTGTGTAACTTTAAACTAACGACTCACGGGGCTTGCAGATATGGCTAACATCATCGACATAAAAATTCCAAAAGCTATTGCGACGGCATTGCGCATCCCTCCTAATGATGCCCGCCGCCAGCAAATACGCGTTTTAAAAAAATTATTGAAGAAAGCAAGATTTACCGAGTTCGGTCAGCATTATCGTTTTGATGCAGTGTTGCTGAGCAAACATCCAGGGAAAAAATTCCAGGAGCTTGTCCCGGTGCACGATTACAACAAAATCTACCAGGGATGGTGGAAGAAAACACTTGAAGGTGTACCTGATGTAACGTGGCCGGGAAAAATTAAATATTATGCATTAAGCTCCGGCACATCGGAAGCAGCAAGTAAATACATTCCGGTTACTAAAGATCTTCTTAGAAGCAATACCATTAATTATATCCGCCAACTGATCAGTGTTTTTGGATATGAAGAAGCAAATCGCAAAGCATTAACTAAAGGTTTTTTAATGCTTGGGGGAGCCACTGACCTGCAAAAGGGCGAAGCCGGTTGGTACGCAGGCGATCTGAGCGGTATCCTGGCGAAAAAAAGACCATTTTGGTTCCAGACTTTCTACCGTCCTGGCGGTCGCATTGCCGCGATGAAAGACTGGAATCAGAAACTTCATGAAATAGTAGAACATGCCAAAGATTGGGATATTGGTTATATCGTTGGCGTACCGGCGTGGTGCCAGATGTGCATGGAAATGGTGATTGAACATTACAAGCTTAATAACATTCATGAGATCTGGCCAAATTTCGGAGTCTTTGTGCACGGCGGTGTTTCATTTGCGCCGTACAAGAAGGGCTTTGAAAAGTTGTTGGGCAAGCCAATCGTATATATTGAAAACTATCTTTCCAGCGAAGGATTTATTGGGTATAAAACAAGAGAACATGCGCAGGGCATGCAGCTGATATTGAATAATAATATTTTCTTCGAATTTGTGCCTTTTGATGAAAAGAATTTCGACGGTGAGGGAAATATAGTCGCTAATCCCGACGCAAAAATGATACATGAAGTAGAACTGGGAAAGGAGTATGCTTTACTAATGAGCACCAATGCCGGCAGCTGGCGTTATTTGATTGGCGACACGATCAAATTTGTTGACATGGATAGACATGAAGTGGTAATTACCGGGCGAACCAAACATTTCCTGAGTCTGGTTGGAGAACACCTCAGCGTTGAAAATATGAACAGGGCGATCGAGAAGGTCAGTGAAGAACTTAACATTAGTATCCCGGAGTACACTGTAGTCGGCTTTCCCTATCAAACCTTTTTTGCGCATAGATGGTATATAGCTACAAATGATAACCCGGATAAAGAAAAACTCAAACGGCGATTGGACCAAACGCTTAGGGATCTCAACGATGACTATGCCACGGAACGGGACAGTGCTTTGAAAGAAGTCTTTATCGAAGTGCTGCCTGAAGAAAGGTTTTTAGAATTTATGAAGCTCAAGGGAAAGTTGGGTAGCCAGCATAAATTTCCGCGGGTGATGAAAGGAAAAATGCTTGATGACTGGAACAGGTTTTTGTCGACAGGCGCGGTCTAGGTAATGTACGATGTATTAGGTCAAATGAACCCGTAGCCGGTCATAATAATTAATGCGAACAATTGAAGAAACAATCCATGTCATATAGTTGCCGTTAAAAGCCATCTTTCTCAACCTTGCCGGAGTCGAATTTCCTATGCTTTTTTTTAACAATTCATCGTCGGATTGGATTGTAAGTTTGGTGCATGAACCGGCTGCTCTTGTTATTTGTTTTGTTTTTTTCTTTTTTATCTTCTCATTCGCAGACGGGATACCTGTTTATAAAAAAGGGACACAAAAAAAAACGGACTTATTTAGAAGGTGAGACCATTTACCTGCGCTTGCAGAATGATACCGTATACTATGGCAGGATCACTAAACTGATGAATGATACAATTTACTTAACTGGTCGTCCCGTTCCCCGAATAGCTGTAAAGGAAGTCCTTCTTCCACCTGACAAAAGCCGGAAATTTCACATCAGCACTAAAGATTTTTTATTAGTGACAGCCGGCGTGGCATTGGTCACTGCCGGACTTACGGCCAGTGGCCAGGCCGAATTTGAGCAAGCTTTGCTGGCTGGTACACTGATTGGCTATGGCCCACTTGCTATCGCTTATTTAAAGAATACTGTTTCGTTTCAACGGAAAAAATACCGGATCGGTAAAAAATTCCGCCTGCAAATAATTGATTTTTATCTTCCGCAAAAACGAGCATTTTAAACTATGACTGCAAGGATATAATTTCTAATATTGCAGCACAATATGGCTACGAAAGACCTTTTGCCGAAAATATGGCGATGGATAAAAAAGATTTTTCTTATTCTTTTCATTGCGCAATTTGTTTATATCATTCTCCTCAAATGGATCAACCCTCCCATTACCTTCACTCAATTTGCAAGCTGGATTAGCGGAGATGGATTAAAACGGGATTACGTCAGCAATAGTGCAATTTCTTACAATGCGAAGCTTGCCGTTATTGCATCCGAAGACCAGTCATTTACCGACCACAACGGATTTGACTGGAAAAGCATTCAAAAAGCGATGAAGTACAACGAGCGAAAACCGGGGAGGGTAAGAGGCGCCAGCACTATTAGCCAACAAGTGGCTAAAAATGTTTTTCTCTGGCAGGGTCGTTCCTGGTTTCGAAAAGGGTTAGAAACCTATTTTACGTTCATGATTGAATGGATTTGGGGAAAGAAACGGATACTCCAGATGTATCTTAATGTAAGCGAGATGGGCACCGGCATTTTCGGGATCGAAAGGGCAGCTAACATCTATTTTAATAAATCAGCCGGTGACCTTACGCGCCAGGAGGCGGCGCTAATAGCCGCGTGCCTTCCTAATCCTAAAAGATACAAAGTGAAACCGGCTTCGGGTTATGTAGCCGCCCGTTCGAGAAAAATCATGCAACAAATGAATTTCTTACAACCCGACCCGGATATACAGGCTGTAATTAATGTTACCGCCAAAAAAAGCAAAATATAAAGGTATTTTTAGTCAAGCATGTTTGCTACAGCCGCTATTGCCTTTTGCAATCTTTCATCATAACTCCCGCTGATATCAATCCACGGAGTTGTTTGGTTCGTCATGGTTTGTGTGTAGATATTATACAGCTGTTTTCTCCTGTCCACATCGGGGTATTCGCGCAATTCATCTTTAATCCATGGAAGATCAATATTGCAAAGGAAGTAGAGGTCGTATTTCCTTGAAGCGATTTGATCCAATATGAATTGATGGCATTTACCGAATACAAACTCACACCAGATTTTCATAACATACATGTCGGTGTCGATAAAAAGGAGAGAGTGGTTGTTGGAGGTTGGAGGTTGGAGGTTGGAGGTATATTTTTCCTCGAGGGCTACCTGGCCCTTTGCGATGGTTAACAGGTCGTCGTAGCTATAATCCATGCCGTGTTCCAAAAGGTATTCCCTCGCAAATTCCGGGCACCATTGTGTTTGAAAATATGTTGCCAGTTGCTTGCACAACGTGGTTTTTCCCGTACTCTCGGGTCCTATGACAACAACTTTTTTCATCATAAGTGCAATTTAATGCGATCGTTATTCCAAATAACAGGCTCAAAACAAATTCTGCGCGCAATTGTTATTTCTATGTAATTATTTTTTCACCAAAAATCAAAAACATGTACTACAATCAGTCATGTGCCGCAAAAGGCAACTATTCCGGAAGCAGGAACCGGCACCTGCTCATCCGTTCTTCGCAAAGAGCCGCTGTGAACGTCTACAAAACAGACAACAGTTTTGAAATGCTGGTATTTGCACCGGGCAGAATTAAAGAAAATTTCAACCTGGGCGTAAAGGGTAGAGAACTCACGATTTCGTACACGCCACCGGAAGGATTTCCCCGTTTCGAATGGGTACAAAGAGAGTACAGCCGGGGTGGGTTTGAAAGGACCTTCACCCTCGACGAGAGCATTGATCTTTCGAACATCACCGCAAAGTATGAGGACGGCGTGTTGCAGGTAAGCCTGCCCGTTATTCCCGGGAAGGAGACGGCTAACCAGGAGATTAAAGTCAGTTAAGAAGCTTTGTATGAAACTGCAGGCGGCAACTATTGAAGTTGCCGCTTTTCATTGAAAAAACCTTTCCTCGATCGCCAAAATGCTCCTATCAAAGCGCTGATTCCAGTCACCATTTATGAAATGAATGGGAACACGGACATCCTTGAAGAATTTTTTATGATTTCCACTTAATTCATACCTCTTTTTAATTGAAAGACGTGTTCCGTCCTGGATGAATTCACAGTCAGGTTCCATGAATAAATACAGGTCAAACAGATTTGCGGACTCTATCCAATTCGAAACAACTAACTCTTTGTTGAACAGAAAGTGTGAATAGGATTTTGTAATGACCAGGTCCGTATCCACAAACAGGAGTCGGTTCGCCTGCGGTATTTTTTCAAGAATTGTTTTAGCATGAAGTTCAGCAATCCTGATCAGGTCGTCATATGTGCATTGGTTTGTGGTTTCAACAACTTCCCTTGCCATTTCGGGTACAAATACCGAATCGTAATGGCGCGCAAGTTTTTCGGACAGAACTGTTTTACCTGTGCTCTCGGTTCCAACTATTGCGATCTTTTTTACAAAGTAAGGTCTGGCAGCATTTGCAATATAGGTCCAATACTTGAATGGATTAGCCCTTATTTGGGATGCGGTAATTGGAGATTTGATTCTTTTTTTATCAACCTCGATATGCTTTATCTGCATGAAGCCCGCGACGAACTCACCGTATGGTTCTGATGTAAACAGCACATCCACATCCGGAAGAACCTTCTTGAAGGCGCTCGCCCATTTTGAAGATATTTCGGGAGAGGATTCGGATGTGTTGGGCAATTCATGTTCGACATAATAAAATGGAATCGGGACAACACGCAGATCTTTAAGTTCCTGGATCACCCATTGCAGCCGGATTTCACCCGAAATAGGTTCCTTATCAGAGTAACAAATAACGACGTATAGAATATCACAATTCCGCAGGGCAAAATCAATCAGTACAAGATGCCCCTGATGTAATGGCATAAACTTCCCAAAAACAAGCCCGCGTTTCATGACGAATACTGCGGAATGGTTGATCTTTTTTTCCATTCAGCTAATCCCCAGAATGCAAAAATCAATAAGATAAAGTAATATACGCTTGTAAAAACAAGATGTTTGACAAAATACAACGGAATGGAGGCAATGTTAGTAGCAATCCACCAGTACCAACTCTCGACCTTTTTTCTGGCCATCAACCACATGCCGGTAAATGCCGTTGCGGAGGCAAGCGCATCGGCCCAGGGTATGGCACCCGATGCAAATTCTTTCTTCAAATAAGTAAGTGAAATATAAATGGACAAATAAAAGAAGGCAAAAAATAATAATTGGTTTCGAAAGTCTTTTGCAGATGATTTCGTTATTACTACGACGTGTTCCTTTTGCTGGTTTCTCATTGTCCACAATACCCATCCATAAATACTCATTATCGTATAATAAAGATTTACAGATGCCTCACCGAGCAAATGATATTTAAAACTTAAATAAATGTAGATCGTGGTATTAATCAATCCAACCGGGTAAACCAGTATATTTTCAATTCGGCTAAACCAAACGCTGGCAATTCCCGTGAAGACGGCTATGTATTCCAACCAGGAAGTACCCTTTATTCCTTCGACAAACTGCTGGTATATCTCCTGTAAAGACAAGCCGTGTTTTCCTGTAAACATAAATAAAAAAGCAAACCCTACGGAGGTTTGCTTTATTTATCAACCAACATCACTCTTAACTCAAAAATTGAAGCCCGGCATAAAGAAGTATCAGACCTTTTATAAAACACCAGCACAGGTAAATTATCAATGCTTTTTTACCGTGCTTCTTTAGCAGGGATCCGGGGGCGATTCCTTTCATGACTTCTTTATTTAATCGTCCTGCGTTTAGTAAATGGGATCAGCATCGGCGCCCATGTTTTATAGTCCCTGTATTTTTCTCCAAAGTGAACAATCAGGTCTCTTTCTTCGAACCGGATGGCAGTAAGAATATATCCTGTCGTCAAAATGGCAAACAGCAGGTGGGCAACCGTCATCACCGGTGTGGACCAAAAGGCAATTAGGAAACCGAAGTATAACGGGTGGCGAACCAGCCGGTAAAGACCCGGAAGCCGAAAGGGTAATTCTTCGTAATGTTTACCGGTGAAGTATAGCCAAACCTGCCGTAATCCAAAAAGGTCAAAATGATTAATCAAAAATGTGCTGACAAACACAATTGCCCAGCCGGTGAGGTAGCCAATACTGAGAAAGGTCACGGCCATTTCATTTTTTACGGTCCAAACGATTCCACCGATGGGCTGCCATTGCCACATCATCAGCACCAGGCAGATACTCGACAATAAGACAAAGCTGCTTCTTTCAAGTTCGGCCGGTATGACCCTGGTCCACCAGCGTTTGAAAGCCGGCCGCGCCATTATACTATGCTGCATTGCAAACAATAAAAGAAGGGAGACATTAGTAAAAATCGCCGATGCTAAAGACACCCGGGGCTCACCATCGATTGTCTTTGGAACGACGTGATTGCCAACAAAACCTATCGCATAAAGGATAGTTCCTAAAAAAGCTAAATAACTGATGACGCCGTACAAAAGGAAAAACGTTCTTTTCATAAGTCTAAGTGTTTAATGATCAGGATCAGGAAGAAAAGGTTTTTTGATTCGGATTCAATACTACAGTGTGCAAGCCCTTGTATCAAAACCCATATTAGCCAGTGGTGTATTTCATTGTGTTGTCGGCGAATTATTTTGAGAAAGCGCTATGCCAGTGCTTTCATACCCTTAAATTCCCGATACTCATGATGAAGTGTCAACCACTCAGTTAACCGGGGTAAAGAATAAAGAAAGGTTCAAAATGTGAGTGAAATAGCGTTAGTTGCGTGAGCTATCCGACGAAATAAAATAAAATCGGTAATTTCTGTGTTGTGTTTCCCAGTCTATGCAACCAAAAATGAAAATAGTATCGTGCTTTTTGTACGGATTCTTTTCCCTCGTCCTGGCATTCCCTCAGTATAAATTTGAAAATCCGGTCATCTTTGGCAAGGCGCAAGGCGTTCTCTTTAATGATCTGCGCGGCTTAAAAAAAGGACCTGACGGTTTTATGTGGATGGGATCGTCAGAGGGAATATGCCGTTTCGACGGACAGGTTTTAAAGGCGTTTAAGCTTACTGAGAACTATAACATGGCGCCGTTTACCAATTCCGTGCTATGCGTATTACCAGTGGAAAATGAGATTTGGGCCGGCACCACCCAGGGAGTTTCCGTTATGGACACCCGCACCTATACATTCAGACATTACCAGTTTACAGATAATGAAAAATCGAAGACAATTAAAAAGCACGTTGATCAGCATGTTCATGTTTTGTTCCGTGACCGAAGTGGCAAGATATGGGTAGGCACAAGAAACAGGGGTGTGTACATGTATGATAGAGAAAATGACAATTTCCGTGCATTTCATTATAAACGAGATCAGTTCCCCGCACTCTTTCCCGCGCTTGGATCTGACAATGCGGTACTGAGTATGGAAGCTTCACAAACGAATGACTCAATTATTTGGGCAGGTACATCGGCAGGTATGCAGGAGATTAATAAATATACCGGCCATGTGACGCTGTATGTCTATCCCAAAGACAATAAGGATTACCAGGTAGCATTGAACGCATTTCGTCGTCTCTATCACCACGACAATGGTTTGCTATACGTTGGCAGCTGGGCCGCAGGTGTAAATGTTTTTGACCCGGTTACCAAAACGTTTACACCTATAACTTCAACACATGAAAGTGGCAAGAGGTTGCTTAACAGCGCGGTTTCTGGCATTCACAGGAAAAGCGATCACGAAATATGGATTACATCCCTCCTTGGACTGGCTGTTTACGATTCACAACTAAAAGATGTTACATGGTATAAGTTCAATAATAATGTTGACAACAAGTTTTATGGCGTTGATGTTATTGATGAAAAGAACCGCGTTTGGTTAACCACCATTGTTGGTTTGCAGTATTTTGATCCGGTTATGCAGCAATTCAGCCGCTATTCATTCCGCCATCTTACCGGCGGAGAATGGGCGTTTGCTTTTTATATTATCGCCGATAAACCTGGTAATAACATAACTGTTTGCCCACGTGCGACTGATGGGCTTTTAAATTTTAACCGATCCGAGAATCAATGGACCAAATATCCATTTCCCCCGGGAAAAACGTTTAAGGCTGAAAAAGATGCAATCAGGGGTTTCGCGCGGCTGCCGTCTGGCGATTTTATTATTTCTGCCGACAGAGGCATATTCAAGTTTTCTGAAAAAACGAAACGGATAACAGCGCTGGAACACGAACTTCCATTTACACTTTCCAGGCGAGGTGAAATCATGCTGGATCATTCGGGAAACCTATGGATATCTGACGAAGCACAGGGAATGATAAAATGGCGCCCGGGAACAAAGCAGTTTCGCATATATAAAACCACCGAAATGGAAGGTGATACCAGTACTCTGGTAGCCCGAAGGTTCCTTAATTTTTTTGAGGATAGCAGGGGAAATATCTGGTTTCAAAGATTTGGCGGTTTTGCACTTTATGTGGCAGCAAAGGATTCTATACTGACGTTCCTCTATGAAAAAAATGAAAAAAACACTTTCCCGGGAGTTTTTGATTTTGCTGAGGATCGGAAGGGAAGGGTATGGATGACCGGTGAAGATGGATGGATTGGCTATGGTTTGGCGAAAGATCCGGAAAAAGGTATTGTGTATAAACAAAGCCGGAAAGACAGGGGGACACCCGCATATTTGCCGGGCCTTGCCACAGATAAAAACGGAGATGTTTGGGGCTACAACGCTAAGGAACTTTATAAAATCAATACGGATAATCTTAAGATTGAAACGTACAGCTTCGCGTATGGGCTGGAAGAAGTTGATTATTTTCACTTCTCGTTTCTTCCTTCCGGTGAATTGATTTTTGGTGGCCGCACCGATATTACGATTACATCGCCTTCAGAACTTACGCGGAATACGGAAATACCGGTTCCTTTTATTGACGAAGTTGAAGTGCTTAATCAACCGTTAACTTTTATTGCCGGCGGATCAACTTTGCGGTTGAACCACGATCAAAACTTTTTCTCAGTCCGATTCTCTGCAAAAGCGTATACACTGGCTAATGACGTGAAGTTTCAGCACAGGCTAAAAGGATTTGAAGACTGGAGCGACGTCACTCAACGGCGTTTTGCCAATTATACCAATGTTCCGGGCGGTGACTATGTATTTCAGTTGAAGGTTGCGAACAATGAGGGCACCTGGAACGAAAAAATACTTGAGCTACCCGTGCATATTGCAACGGTATGGTGGAAGACTGCCCGGTTTCGATTAGCCGCCATTATCTTATTGTTTACAATACTTGTGTCGCTTTACCGCAATCGCGTTGATCAAATCCGTAAGAAAGAACAAATACGTTCACAATACGAAAAAAAGTTAGCTAATGTGGAGATGAGTGCGTTGCTGGCGCAAATGAATCCTCATTTCTTATTCAACAGCCTAAATTCCATTGATAGCTATATCATTCGCAACGAATCTAAAAAGGCTTCTGAATACCTTAATAACTTTGCGCGGTTGATGAGGCTTATACTTCAGAATTCCCGTTCCAACTACATAAGCCTGAAAGATGAACTGGAAGCGCTGGATCTTTATATGCAGATGGAGAGCCTGCGTTTTGCCAACCGTTTTTCCTATGAACTAAAAGTAGACCCGGACATTGATACATCGTCAACATTAATTCCCCCGATGCTGATCCAGCCTTATGTCGAAAATGCGATCTGGCACGGGCTGATGCATAAAAAAGAAGGCGAAGAAGGTAAAGTGGAAATCATGATTTCACGAAAGGATGAAAGTTTATACTGCATCATACACGACAATGGCATTGGCCGTGAAAAGGCATCCGCATTAAAAGCACAGAAACCAGGCAATCGAAAAAGGTCGATGGGCATGCAAATAACTAAAGACAGAATCGAAATGATCAATAAACTTTACAA
>Ga0207701_10000029_pt1 | contig 110107 bp, 96 predicted proteins | sample KBSSwiSSwithPhiX_FD_184294 | JGI IMG/M metagenome (GOLD analysis project Ga0207701, IMG submission 184294) | Switchgrass rhizosphere bulk soil microbial communities from Kellogg Biological Station, Michigan, USA, with PhiX - S5 (SPAdes) (version 2) | ecosystem: Environmental > Terrestrial >...
ACCTAGATGGTTCGAGAGGATGAATCGCGTTAGGCTCGACAGGTTCACGCGCGAGACGTGGCGGAAGTTCGACCCGCAGATCTTAAGCCGCTCAAGTGGGCGATATTCAGGTGACGGCGTAGCTCGCACGGCCGGTAAGGCCATAGCACCCAGTTGGGCGTCCTCGTGCTGCACGCACGCATTGCGGCGCCAGGACGTCTCGCGTTAACCGCGCGGCTTGAGGTATTCCTCGAACGGCGCGTAGCCGCGCATAAGTCGGTAGATGAGGTCGTAGTGATACTTCCACATGTACGCCGGTGCTGGCCCACGCTGAAGCGCGTCGAGGGCAGCCCGCTTGTCGCCGATTGCGGCGAGAATGCGTGCCGCCTCGAGCGGATTGATCACGGCGAGGGCGGCCGCCCGCGCGTCGGCCGAGTCACCGAGCATTCCCGCCGCGACCCCACGTAGGGCGAACGCCGATGGCGAGCGGCGTTGCTGAAGCGTGCTGTCGGCCAGGCGAAGGAGCTCACGCCATTCTCCTAGAAACATCAGCAGGTTCATTCGTGTGTCCAGCAGATTGGTCTCGCGCGTGCTGTCGACGGCCGGCTGCAGCGTGTGCCGCAGGGCGCGCTGCCCGATCGTTCGCGCGCGGTCCCCTTGCCCGTGTGCCTCGAGCACGAATAGCGTCCCGACAAGGTATTGCTCCCGCATCCCAATCACGCTATCGACCATTCGCTCGACCCCATCCACGTCGCCTTCCACTCCAAGGACTAACACTGACAATCCCAGAGACAGCGGCGCGCTTGGGTGTTGCCGGCGCGCCCGCTCGTAGCAACGGCGGAGGTCACGAACGCGATCGAGCGCGTAATACCCAGCACAGAGATAGATGTAATACCCGATTTCATACCGGAGCGCGCCGGACTCCGGATCGAGGGCCTCGAGCAGCCGGACCGCTTCGGCTGGGCGTCCGTCCTCGAGCGCCGCGTCGCTCAACTCATATGCGCCCCAGGTCGATCTCGGAGCGAGCCGCCGGGCGTTGGTGGCGGCGACGTACACAGCATCGTGGTCGTGGCGCGCATACGCAACGCGCATCTCGAAGGCCGCAGCCTCGTACGGAGTCAGTCGGCTGCGCATCGCCTCCACCTCGGCGATGACCGAATCCCTCTGCTCGAACAATCCCATGTTCTGCAGCATGGGTATGACGCGAATCCGCGGCCAGACGAACGTGGGATCGAGTCGTGCCGCAGTGCGGAGGTGCGCGATCGATCCTGCGTAATCGCTCGCGACGAGATGGTCTCCGATCAGGAACTCTTGGTAGGCTTCGTACCGCGGCGGCACTCGGGTCTCCGTTACGATCGACGAATCGAAAAACGGGACGAGCTTGCCCGTCACAACCTGGCGGAGTTGCTCGAGCGCTGCTTGTTTCGCTTCTATCTTGTTTCCGACTGGCGGAACGGTGAGCACTCGGCGCCCCGAGTCCGCGTCGGTCACGTCCGCCTGCAGGAAGAGACTGTCGCCCTGCTGGTAGTAGCTGCCGGAGATGACGTACCGTGCGCGCACGAGTCGTCCGAGCGCCGAGGGCGACATCGCCGCCAGGCTCGAACCCGCCGTCTCTCGCGACGCGATCTCGGACTCGGTGCCCGCTACGTCTACGACTGGCGTCTCCGTGAGCCCGCGCGCGATCCAGTCAGCGGCCATGGGTCCAATCGGATCCAGGGACTTTGTCGCCGCTGTTGTTCCTGAACGTCCGCACAACGACCCGATGCGCGATGGTACCGGCGTCGCTTGCTCCGCCACGGTCGCGACGCGCGACCATGACGCCAAGTCCAGCCACCGCACCGATCGCGATAAGGCCGCCCGCGAGCGTGGCGCGTCTCGTTAGGCCGCGACCGAGGGCTGCACCCGCTAGTGCGGCGGTTGCGCCGCCGGGCGGAGTCGCGATCGCGTCGAGTTCCTGCACTAGCTCGCGTGCGCTTTGCGGCCGGTCAGCTGGGCGCTTTTCGAGGCACCGCGCAATGAGCCGCGACAGCGGCTCCGGCACCGACGGCCGATGCGTCGTCACGTGATCCGGTTTCTCGGTCAGATGCGCCGCAGTGATCGCCTGGAGCGTGCGCCTCGCAAATGGGGGCTGACCGACCAACATCTCGTACGCGACACACCCGAACGCGTAGATATCCGCGCGCTGATCCACGTGCGGATCACCGCTCGCCTGCTCCGGACTCATGTAACTCGGCGTTCCAATCGCAATGCCCGTTGCGGTGAGCCGCTCCGCGACACTGGCGGACAAGGCCTTTGCAACACCGAAATCGGTGATGAGCGCGTAGCCGTCGCTGAGGAGAATGTTCCCCGGCTTGATATCACGGTGGACGATCCCGTGATCGTGGGCGTATGCCAGCGCCGACGCGAGATCGCGCAGGGCTTTGAGGGCCTCGGGAATGCTGAGCTCACCGCCGTCCGCAAGCCGATCTTGGAGCGACTTCCCGTCCACGAACGGCATCGTGTAGTACGGCACACCGTCCGCGATACCGGCGCTGAGAACGGGGAGGATGCACGGGTGCTGGAGATGCGCTGCGACCTGGATCTCGCGACTGAAGCGGTCCAGGTTGACCGACCCGACGAGGTCCTCAGGCAGCATCTTCACCACGACCCGTCGGCCAAGCGCCTGCTCATTGGCGAGAAACACCTGGGCCATGCCACCACCCCCGAGCTCACTCTCGAGGGTGTAGGCGTTGCCGAGCGACGCTTGGAGTCGATCTCGGATGGTCATTGCATGGCGGGTAGGCAGCCCGAACTTACAACGTGGCCTCCGCTTCGAGTAAGAGGCGGGCGTTTGGCCCGGTGGGGAAGCACGAACGCCTAGCTGCGAACGCTCGCGTGGGCCGCCCTGACTAGACTGCGCGCCGGCGCCCATAGGTTATTCGCGAGCGTCGACACGCCGCACGACGACACCGGTGTCGGCCCTGCCCCGCCCGAGACCGTGGCGTTGTGGGTGAAGTTGGTCGCGACGATGGGCCCCGACGAGCTCACGGACTTCGAGGAGCGAACGTTTCGCCAGTGGGAGCGCGCGTCGCTTTTCGACCTACGTCGCGCGATAGAACGGCGTAGGCGCGAGTTGCGCGGGCGGTGAGGGAGGATCCATGCCCTTGATTCTGCGCCCGCGCCCGGCCACCATGAGCGACATGCCTGCGCGAATCTCCGCCGTCCGCATACCGGCGATCATAACGCCGGATGAGCAAACTGTCACTCCTACGCCCCGTCCTCCCGGAGCCTAACGCTGGAGCGCGATCGAGTCCCACCGCTGAGGCGAGTCGCCCGTGGTAGCCACAAATCCAACCAGCCCGCCAACAAGCGCGCCGACTGGCAAGCCAATGAACATACCTATTCCCGGATCCTCAGGGTTGTCTCTCGTCATCACGTATCCGACCGCGCCCCCCAAAACCGCACCGATCACGGCGCCAAGGAGTATCGCGACACCCTTATTGGGGGGTTTGGCGACGACCACTGCAGATGTCGAGGGACTGCACGTCCGAGAGATCGTACCGGCTTCGAGTCCTTCCTGCGGCGTCCGCAGCACCACGGCCGCCGAGTCCAGCGAGTGAAGCTGGCCCTCCTCCCGTTGGGCGCCGAGGAGGGTTACCCCCACTCGCGCGCGGGCCAGGACGCGCCCGGAGAGCAGCGGCTGGGTCGCCCGTTGCGCCACGACCACCGTCGCGGGAGTGAAGGTGACGAGGAACAGCAGCGCGAAAGTGCCGATCCACAGACGCACAAGCCACCTCCAGCATGGGCCACGTCAAAACATGCCATAACCGCTGTCGGGAGTAAACAATGTAGACATTCCGTCGTGCTCACGTTGGCGCTTGTGGCCGCGACGTCCGACACGCCGGCTACCGAGACGACCACAAAACCCGGGTCGCGTCGATGGGCCCGACGAGCTCGCGGACTTCGAGGAGCGGACGTTCCGCCGGTGGGAGCGCGCGTCGTTAGGTGACCTGCGGTGTGCGGTCGAGCGGCGGCGCGACGTCGGCAGGTAGCAATGACGTTCTATTCGGCTCGTTCCGCGCCGGACGGGCATCGGTTCACCCGCTTTTCGGCCCCCCGACGGCGAAGAAGGCCACGGCAGAGGCCAGCGCTGCAAGGAACACAAGGAGCAGGACCGTGCGCGTAGCGCTGTCGGTCTGCTCCTCGAGCGACCCGATATCCGCGACCGCGACCGCGGCGCGCTTCCCCTTCGCAAGCGTGCTGTCGGGCACCCACCGGTCGCCGCTCCGGTGGGCGGCATCGACGAGGCGCCCGACCACGCTGTCCGATCGAACGGTCGCGCGCTCGAGCGTGAGGCGTCGGGCGCCCTGGTTGGTCGTCAGACGCAGGGTGCTTGTGACGGTGCTCGGGTCGGGCCCAGTCACGGGACGTCCTCGCCACCCGTGACAACCCGATGCCACCATGAGCGCCAGGCCGACGCAAAGCTCTGCCCCCCGCATACCGCCGATCATAACGCCGAACTGCCAGGCGTGTCACCCCTCCTGGCGATTGGCCCGCGATACCCGTCGTCGTGGACTGCCTGTGCGGCCTCGTCGAGCGCATGGACTGACGCGCCCTCGATCGCTTCACGCGCGACACTTGGAAGCGGTTCGATCATCGCGACCTTGACCGCTCAAGTGGGCGATCATTCGGCGCCGCCGCGTGCTCGCGATGCAGCTCCGCCCGTTGTCGGGCGTCGGCTTCAACTCCTCGTTAGGTCGCGCCCCGGCCGACGCTTGGTGCGGCGTCAATCATAACGGCGACGAACAAGCACGGCTCCAAACCCGGAACACGCCAACGATGCTCCGTACCTCTCTGGATCAGAACGTCGCCAGGGCCTAAGAGCTGTGTGCCATCCTCAAGGCCAAGTTCGAGCTGGCCGGAGATCACGATAATGTAGTCAAGTGTTGGTGTGCCGTGCATCGGATACTGAAACCCGGCCGGCCAACGCAGCACTCTGCCGACGACACCGCCTGCGGGCGCCCGATTGACCATCGTCCAGCCTGTAGGAGGGTTGGCACCTTCCTGCAGTGGCGCAGGAGTCTTCGACACGACCCAGAAATCGCATCCCTCGGCGTTGGCATTGCTCCACGTCGCCGATTCAGGAACCGGCCCGATGTCGACGATGGTGGAGCGGCCGGCCGAGCTTAGGCCGGTGACGAAACGACGACACGGACCGACCGTTTCGCCAGGTTGTCGTTCCGTCGTCGCCGCCAGGGCCCGTCGTCGGATGAGAAGGGGCGCTAGCGATGCTAACGTCTGCCAAACGAAGCGTCGTCTGGGCTGCCGACTTGTCATTTCTGCCTCCGTGGAGGAAGTGCGACGACACAACCCGAGAGTTGAGCTGCGACGCGGAGAACGCTATCGCGTCTTACCTTTTGGCGCCAACTCGCGGGCGATCTCCGCCCCTTACCTGCGATGGGCGATTCGGCAGCGACAGCGAGACCTCGCCCAATGAGAGTGACTGGCGCGTGGCAGTCCGCCGTCACGATGCATCCCAGCTATCCACTCGCCGTGGCTGGGCTCAGGTGGGCTCACACCGATACGCGTACCGAATCGCTTCGCTGACGACACGGCCTTGTGCGTCGACGAACCACAGCCGCGCGGTCAACCAACGCTCGATTGGGAACCGCGTTGTGCCCGGACGGGCGGTCCCGAGAAAGGCCCGCCCGGTAATCTGCCCCGCGTTGTTGTCTCCAGCGTAGACATCGACTCGCTGAGCAGTTGGTCACCTCGAGATACGCCCGGCCCGGGCAGTTCGCGACTTCCTGCGTGGCAGACGGGTCAGCGCGGCGCCGACCGGCACACGAAACCGAGGCCAGGAGCCCGAACACGACGATTCCAAGGGCACAGCGCGCGGTCAGCACGGTCCTCCTCGTCGAGCGATACCACCACGTTTCCAGACTTCTACCCGCTCGACGACATTACTGCATAGCGGCGCCTGCGTCACGGACAGATGCGGCGGTGGGATTGACTCAATGAACGCACGATATTCGCCACTCTCTTCACGGGCGATCGGGCCGCGCTATCCTGGTGTGCTATCAGACCATCGCCTAACGGTGCTGTTCACGCACCCAAGTTCGCCCAACGTGCAGATCACCACTGCGGTTGCCTTCACTGGGACGGCGGCAAATCCGAATTCCACGCCTCGGCGACGCATAGCCACGTGCCATTCGGCTGCTTCCGAAATACGGCCAGCACCTTCCCGGCGTCCATGATCGGCTTGGGCAGCCCGGGCGGCGTCACCGTAACAGTGTATGTCCCGCGGAGGTATGCGGTCGTGCCATCGCCGTCGAGATGAACTAAGTGAAAGGAGAATCGGGAAATGGGTGGCAGCTGTTCGAACGCCCGCCGGATGGCCGCGCGACCTTGAATGGCCGGCGCATTGGGGGGCATCCGGACCGCATCGACGGCGTATTCAGCGGCCAGACCGTCCCAGTTGCGTGACATCACCAGCGCCGAATCACGATCCGCGAATGCCCGGACACCAGCTCGGTCCTTCTCGGAGAGAATCTGGGCTTGGGTTTGTTCGACGCTGGTCGTTACCAGGGCTGCAGCCAAGACGAGAGTCACGACCGACGGGATTGTCATGTCTGCTCCTTTTGATGCCGCCACCTAGATGGTTCGAGAGGATGAATCGCGTTAGGCTCGACAGGTTCACGCGCGAGACCCGGTGCAAGCTCGACGCGAAGGATCTTGCGCCGCAGAAACGGGCGATCATCCGCCGTCGGCCGGTGCTGACGTGCCCCGAGCGGCCGTAAGCCACTGGGACACGGGATGACGCGGCCGGTGTTTCGGCCTACGGTCTAGGCCTAACGGCCCGGCCGGGGCGCGATCCCTTGGGCCACGAGTTGCCAGCGGCCTTCCTTGCGCGCCCACACCGTCAACGAATACATCGGCGTGGTTGTCCAAGCGGTTTCCGAGCCGCAGCGGCCTTCCACTGTGACGTTATAGGTAAGTATCACCACGTCATTGGAGATGTGGTCTACGCTAGCGCTGTCGATCGGGTTACTCCGCCGGTCGCAGTTGACCGTGATCTGCCGCCCCATCTCGGCCGCCGAACTGCGCGTGATCCCGCCGGGTCCAACGATGACCCATGTGGGGCTATTGCCGACGACCCGCTGGAACGCAGCGCCCGAATCGTCTTTTTGGAGAGCGTCCCACGCAGCGAGTTCTCGGGCAATGATGGCCGAGTCGGCGCTGCTGATGCGGGCCTGCGCGTACGATGGGCGATGCGGCAATGCAACGAGGAGCGCAACTGCGACAAGGCCAGGTCGGAGGCGCATAACGAGATCCTCGGAGATAGAGCGTGGTGCTTCGCACCCAGTCGCCCGACCCCGGGCGACTACCGCGCGGGCGACCTCGCTCCGATACACATCATGCGAAGCGACCCGCCGTCGTCGCAAGGGTGCCGTTCTCGAGGAGGCGCCGAAAGCGCCGAAGCCGCGTCGACGTGGGAAGTAGTTAGGCGAGACGCAGCGAGCCGGCGCTCGAGACTTGAACGCGACCTCCCTGCTCTCGGAGCCCTTGCACCTACGCCTCGTTGCGTCAGATGTCATTATTGTAGGCGTCGAGCGTGAGCCCGTCCACGCGGCGAGCTATTCCTGACCATCCCGCTTCTTTCGACTCGCGGTGTTGGACGTTGAAGTCGTGACATAATACGCCTCCCCTAGTTCGACGAGGGGACGACCCCTGGCGTTTCAGTCCCCGTAACTACCGGCGGCTCCTTAGGTCGAGTCGCTCTCGTTCGTGGCGCGAGCTTGCTGCTGACCGCCGGCTCTGTGGCGGAGGAGTCACTCGGACTGCGGCGCGCCGAAACCGCTTCACCCTCTCGCATTTCCAACGGTCGATACCGCAACGCCTCGGCGACATGCGTCCAGGCGACGGCCGTCGCATCGTCGAGGTCCGCGATCGTCCGTGCCACTTTGAGAACGCGATGGTACGCCCGCGCCGACAGCCCCGACCGCTCGGCCGCCGACGCAAGCAGCTCCCGCGCGTCGTCGTCCACCGGGGTGCGGGTATCGAGCCAACGGCCCGCCGCGTGCGCGTTGCACCTAACGCGCGGCACGCCGCGATACCGGTCCCGTTGCCTCGCCCGCGCCATCTCCACCCGCGCGCGCACGGCCGCCGATGACTCCCCGCCCTCGCGCTTCCCGAGCTCGCGCAGCGGCACCGCCGAGAGCCGAACCTGCATGTCGATGCGGTCCGCGAGCGGACCGGAGAGACGCGACTGATGATGCGCAATCTCGGAGGCAGCGCACGAACAGCCGCCTCGCGGGTCGCCCGCACGTCCGCATGGGCATGGGTTCATCGCACCCACAAGCGTGAACTGTGCCGGAAAGGCCACCGACGTCGCCGCACGCGCGATCACCACTCGGCCATCCTCGAGTGGTTGTCTCAGCGCGTCGAGAACGTGTCGCGGGATCTCCTGCAGCTCATCGAGAAACAACACGCCATGGTGCGCGAGACTCACCTCGCCTGGCCTCGGGTTGCTGCCGCCGCCGATCAGCCCGGCCGCCGACAGCGTATGGTGTGGCGCGCGAAACGGGCGCGCGACGGACACCGCCGCGTTAGGCGCGAGCAGTCCCGCCACCGAGTGAATCGCCACGACCTCGAGGGCTTCCTCCTCGGTCAGCGCCGGCAGGATGGTCGGGAGGCGCCGCGCGAGCATGGTCTTCCCCGCTCCGGGCGGGCCGATCATCAAGAGCGCGTGCGCTCCGGCGGCCGCGATCTCCAGGGCGCGTTTGGCGACCTCCTGGCCAACCACGTCGGCGAGGTCGACGGATTCGGCCACTGGCGCGGCGCTCGGATCATTCAGGCCGGCGCCCGGGGGATCGAGCCGTCCCGCCTCGAGCTGCGCGACAATCGAAGTGAGTGTGGGCGGCGCGGAGAGCGCGAGCTTCGAGACGAGCGAGGCCTCCGCGACGTTAGGCGGCGGGAGCACCAGCGTGACGTCGCTGATGGCGTCTCGGTTGCGGCGGCCTGACGCGGCGAGGCGCCGCGCGACCGAGAGTGCACCTCGCACGGGCCGCAGCGAGCCATCCAGGCCAAGCTCGCCAATCGCGACGACCGACGCGAGCGACGCCGCATCGAGTTGACCCGTCGCGGCGAGATACCCCAATGCGATCGGGAGATCGAATGCGGTTCCATCCTTTCTCTGGTCCGCGGGCGCGAGATTAACCGTGACACGCCTCGCTGGAACCACGAAGCCCGAGTTCAGCAGGGCCGCAGAAACACGCTCCCGACTTTCCTTGACCGCTCCGGCGGGTAACCCGACGATCGTCCACATCGGCAGACCAAGGGCGACGTCGACTTCCACGAGCACGTCGTAGGCATCGATGCCAAGCACGGCGGCGGACCGGACAGCGGCGAGCATGACGCCACACTACCACCCCACGCTCGCCACCTCGTCACCAAAGCATTTCCGTCAGGCGCGGTCCCACTCTCAACGAATGTTCAACACATGAATGAACGCAATCCCGAGCACGACCAGCAGCAGTAGTGAAAGCGAAACCGCGGCGATAACGCGCGATCCCGCGCGCGCCACCGTGCGCACATCCGCACTGAGACCGAGCGCCGCCATCGCGACGATCGTGAGGTTCGTCGACGCCAGCCGGGTCGGGGCGATCCAGCTCGCTGGCACTGCACCCGTCGCACGCAACGCCCCGAGCGCCAGAAAGCCCACGATGAACCACGGCACGAGCATCGTGAGCGACGGCGCGTGAGCGAACCGATCTCGCTCACGAACCGAGAAGAAGAGAACGACGGGACCAAGCATGAGGACTCGCACCAGCTTCACGAGCGTCGCTACCTGCCCGGACAATGTGCTCACCGGAAACGCCGCCGCCAACACCTGCGGCACCGCGTACACACTCAACCCGGCAAGCACACCATACTGATAGTTCGTTAGGTGGAGCGGGGCGACGAGCAACGGGAGCCCGAGCACGACGATCACACCCAGAATCGCCGTGAACGCAATCGACGACGCGACGTCGTCCGCGTCCGCGCCGATCACCGGCGCAACCGCCGCGATAGCCGAATTGCCACAGATCGCGTTGCCTGTCGCAACGAGAATCGCGAGACGCCGGCGGAGGCCAAGCCCGCGCGCGATCAACACTCCGAACACGAGGCCCAGCGCGACGATCGACACGATCGCGACTCCGAGGGCAGGGCCCGCGCGAAGCAACAGCGGGAGATCGACCGAGATTCCCAGAATCGCCACCGACAACTCGAGCACCTGCTTGCCGCCGAACCGAATGCCCGGCTCGAATCGCGGGCTCGGTCGCCAGACGAGCCGCACGATCATGCCGACCAGCAATGCGACGACAAGTGCCTCGATGACCGGTGACCCGAACAGGCGCGTCTCGACACCCGCGATGGCAATGGACGCCAGCGCGACTGCCGCAGTGACGAGAACGCCGGGGACTACGCGGCGCAACGTGCGCGGCGCGCCCGACCGACTTCCAGCGCGGCCGGCGCTCGGCGCAGACGGACCAGCGTCACTTCCGGGAAAGCCCCCAGACGGAACGGGATACCCCAGTACCCCGTCCCAGGGCTGACGTAGAGCAACGAATTCTCGTTGCGGTACGCACCCATCGCGTGCTCGAGGAAGGGCGATGCCAGACTCCACCCGAGCGACGGCAAGGCGAGCTGGCCCCAGTGTGTGTGGCCGCTCAGCGTGAGAGCGACACCATGCTTCGCGAGCGCAGGCCAGAGCGCCGGATTGTGCGCGAGCGCCACAACCGTTACGCCGTTAGGCGCTCCGGCGAGCGTGCGCTCGACGTCGGGAGCAACCCGGCTCTGCCCACGACGCCCTCCAGCCGGATCACCCGTGCCTGCCAGCACGAGGGCCGCATCACCTCGGCGAAGAACGTGTGCCTCGTTGAGCAGCAGGCGCGCCGGAACGTCCTTGCGCAGTCGATGCTCGACGGAGTCCCAACCGGCGTACACGTCGTGATTCCCGGGGATCATGAACACGCCGAGGGGAGCGTCCAGCGCACCTAACGCCGCCGCATACGCGTCCACATCCTCGGGCCGGTCGTCCACGAGGTCGCCGGTCACCGCGATCACGTCAGGCGAGAGGTCGCGAATCGTCCGCACCACCCGCTCGAGGAACCGCCGCGACGTGTGCGGTCCCACGTGCAGGTCGGAAACCTGGGCAATGGCCAGCCCGTCGAACTCCTGGGGGAGGCCGGGAATCGAGGCGTCAACCTCCCGGACGACGAGCCGGCGCGTGCCCAGGTAGCCAGCAACGAGCACGGTGCCGACGACCAGGAGCACGATACCGGCTGTGATTCGTCCGCCGGCGAGCGGCTGCCCGAAAACCGCGCCGATCAACACTCCGACCGTCGCCGCGACGCTGACGAACGGCAGCACCAGCTGCGTATACCAGAATGGCCGGACGACGAGCAGACGGAACGCGGCCTTGGGATAGAACGGCCACCCCCGCCAGCGCGCGTACACCGCGAGCGGGAGCGTGGTGTAGACGGCAAGCGCAATGACGAGTGTCAGCGCATGCGGGAACAGTCCGTTCGCGAGCGCGCCGACGATGAGCCAGGACGCGCCCAGGTAGAGCCCGAGGCGAACGGCGATGACGAGGCGTTTCATGCGGGAAAAGTAACCGCACCCCGTCGCGCAGCCTTGGGCGACCTACGTGTCCTGATTCAGCGCCGCTCCAGACGGGGTCGTTGCGAGATGGTGGCGGAAACGTTCGCGCAGGACGCTCTTCAGATACTTCCCCGTGCCCGACCGCGGAATGGACTCCACGACAATCACGTCGTCTGGCAGCCACCACTTCGCGAAATGTGGCGCGAGGTGAGCGCGCACCGAGTCGAGCGTGGGCAGCCGCCCCGCGCGTGGTACGACCACCGCCACGGGACGTTCGCACCACTTCTCATGCGGGACCGCGATGACGACGGCCTCCGCCACATCCTGGTGCGAGAGCAGCGCTCCCTCGAGCGCGACGCTGCTGATCCATTCGCCGCCCGACTTCACCAGATCCTTCGACCGATCCTGAATCGTTATGCAGCCGCGAGCATCGATGGACACGATATCGCCAGTGCGGAACCACCCGTCGTCCGTGAACCGATCGGCGGACTCCGGCGAGTTGTAATACGCCCGCGCCACCCACGGCCCGCGGACCTCGAGCTCGCCCATGGTCTCCCCATCCCACTCCGCGAGCTCGCCATCGTCACGGCGCGCGCGAATCTCCACGAACGGCAGTGGGAGGCCGGCCTTCGCCCGATACGCGAATTGCGCATCGCTCGACGCGCTTTCGAGCTCGCTCGTCACTTTGCTCACCGACCCGACCGGGCTCGTTTCGGTCATTCCCCAACCCTGCACGATGTACAGGCCGTGCCGATCCTGGAACGCGCGGATGAGCGGCTCCGGAACGGCCGCGCCGCCGACGAGCATGCGGCGGAGCGGCGTGAGGTCGTGCTTCGTGGGGTTCGCGTCGAGGTACTGCAGGATCCCGAGCCAGATCGTCGGCACACCGGCGGCCATCGTGACGCGCTCGTGCTCGAACAGCTCGACGAGACTAGCGGGGTCGAGGTGCGGTCCCGGCATCACCTGTCGCGCGCCCGACACCGCCGCCGTGAACGGCAAGCCCCAGGCGTTCGCGTGGAACATAGGAACAACGGCGAGCACAGTATCGCGCTCCGTGATCCCCATGACGTCGGAGAGCAGCGTGCCGAGCGTGTGGAGGCAGACCGAGCGATGCGAATAGAGGACGCCTTTCGGACGGCCGGTCGTGCCGGACGTGTAGCACATCATCGCGGCTTCGGACTCCGGCAGCTCCGGGTACTGGTACGACGGGTCGCCGGTGGCGATGAGCGCCTCGTAGTCGATCGCGCCGTCGGGAAGCGGCGTGTCGGAGTTGTCGCGAATGACGATCAGCTGCCGGAACGCGACCGTCTTCTTCAGCTGCTCGGCCAGCGGCAGCAGCGACTGGTCGGCGATGACGACGACATCGCCGGCGTGCGAGGCGATGTACGACAGCTCGTCGATGTGGAGCCGAATGTTGAGGGTATGGAGGATCGCGCCCGAGCACGGCACCCCGAAATACGCCTCGAGATGGCGAAGATGGTTCCAGCAGAGCGTGGCGACGCGGTCGCCGCGGCCGACGCCGAGCCGCTGCAGCGCCGACGCGAGCCGGCGCGCTCGGCCTAACGCGAGCGCATAGGTCGACCGTTCGATCGTTCGGTCCGGGCGTCGCGAAACGATTTCCTTGTGCCCGAACATGGACTCCGTTCGGCGCAGCATTGCGGTGATGGTCAGGGCGTAGTCCATCATCAGGCCATCCATGCGCACCTCCGGAGGCGTTTGCCAGCCAGGTCTGGTCGACTCGAACGTGGCGTCCGCCGCAGCCTCTGTAAAGGTCGCGGCGGACGTATGCGCAGTGGCTAGAGCGCGCCCCGAGTCTGGCGCGCGGCCCGCACTGGAGCCGGCTCGGGCTCCGGCACCGGGAGGAAGTCCTCGCCCGGATTGATGAACTGGTCGTGCTCGACGTTGTATTGCTTGTCGTAGAGCTGCCGGTACCGCCCATTCGCCGCGAGCAGCTCCCGGTGTGTGCCGCGCTCGATGATCCGGCCTTCTTCCATCACCAGGATCTGATCGGCACTCTCGATCGTCGAGAGCCGGTGTGCGATCACGAACGTCGTCCGGCCGCGCCGGAGGGAGCGGAGTCCATCGCGAATCAGCGCTTCGCTCTCGCTGTCCAGGCTGGACGTGGCCTCGTCGAGGATGAGGATCCGCGGGTCGGCGAGGATCGCGCGCGCGATCGCGACGCGCTGCCGCTGGCCTCCCGACAGCTTCACGCCGCGCTCGCCGACGATCGTGTCGTACTTCTTCTCGAATCGCTCGATGAACTCGTCGCAGTGCGCAATTCGGCTCACCGCCCGCACTTCCTCGTCCGTCGCGTTAGGCTTCGCGAACGCGATATTGTCCTTGATCGTTCCGTCGAACAGGAAATTGTCCTGCATCACCACGCCCAGATGCGCGCGGTACTCGCGCAGCCGGAGTGACGCCGCATCGCGGCCGTCGACGAGCACGCGGCCGTGGGTCGGCCGATTGAATGCGCTGACGAGACCGATCAGCGTGCTCTTCCCCGCACCGCTCGAGCCGACGAGCGCCGTGGTCGTTCCCGCCGCTGTCTGGAACGACACGTCACGAAGCACCGGGACGCCCGGGACATACTCGAAGCTCACGTTCTGGAATGCGACGTCGCCCGCGATCTCGCGAACCGCGTCGCGATGCTCGTCTTCCTGATCCTCGGTGGCAGTTTGCCGGATCTCGCGAATGCGATCGAGCCCAGCGAACGCTTCGCTGACCTGCGTTCCGATCGACGCGATCTGCACGAGCGGGGCCGCCACCAGCCCGATGAAGAAGATGTACATGACGAAACCGCCGAGCGTCATCGAGCCGCCCACGATCGACCGTCCGCCCACGATGATCATCAGGACACCGATCACGCCGACGATCACCGTCGTGGCGGCACCGACGGCTGACGTCCCGGTGATGGTCGACGCGACGTTCCTGAACAGCCGCTCGATCCCGTCGGCGAAGATCCGTTCCTCGCGCTCCTCCGCGGTGTACACCTTCACAGTGCGGATCCCGCCTAACGCCTCCCCCAGTCGTCCCGTCACCTCGGCGTTGATCTCGTTACGCTGACGGAACAGCGGCCGAAGTCGCTTGAACGCCACGGCCATCATGCCGCCGAACGCCAACAGCACGAAGATGGTCGACGCGGTGAGGTGCCAGTTCAGGTAGAACAGCACGCCGAGAGCGATGATCGCCGTCAGGAGCCCACCGGTGAGCTGCACGAGACCGGTCCCGATGAGATTCCGGATGCCTTCGGCGTCGGTCATGACGCGCGTGATCAACACGCCCGACTTCGTCGCATCGAAGAATGAGACCGGCAGCCTGAGCACGTGTCGCTGCACGTCGACGCGCATGTCGCTGATCGCCCGTTGCGCCGCGATGCTCACGATCTGTGACAGAGAGAACGACGTGATCGCCTGCACCACCGTCGCAGCACCAACCGCGAGCGCGAGCGGCACCAGCTTGTCCAGCTGATGCTTGGTCAGAACGTTGTCGATGAGGTATTTCGAGCTCGCCGGCAGGACGAGGCCCGCGAGGCGGTTGATGAGCATCAGTGCGATCCCGAACGACAGCGAGCGTCGGTGCTTCCAGATGAGGGAGCGAGCCTCCTCCCACGCCCTCGCCATGTTCACGCGCGGCTTTTTCGTCTTGCCACCTTCAGCCATGCAGCCTCATTCGACTCGTTTGGCAGGAAAAGTAATGCCTGGTCAGCTATCGACTTCGTGACCCGCGTGTTGGAGCGCGCCAACGGCGCGGTCGAGATCCGCCTCACGCACCAGGACGTAGTCCGTATCGTGCGTTCCTATGGCGAGAATCGGGATACCCGCGTCCGCGAGCGGCGTCGCGAGCGACACGAGAACACCCACGAGCTCCGGCGCGAGCGTCCCCGCCACGCGCATGGCGACGTAGCCCCGCATGCACTGCGTGCCCCGTGGTACCAGGCCGTCAGCGCACACGATCGACAGTTCGTCGTCCGTGCGCGTGATCGACACGAAGCCAGGTCCGTTCGCCCAGGACGGAACGGCATCGGACGGCGACAACCTGCAAACCGCGAGCAGTCCAGGAATCCTGAGAACGCGGAGGCGATGCAAGCTCGCCATTCAGCCTTCGCGCTGCACGCGCCCCGCGCGCACGTGGATCGGCCATCGAACCAGTCGTCGCTCGCTGTCCGGTCCCCACACCGCCCGGAGCTCATTTTCCAGGTCGAGCACCGGATCGCGACCGATGGCCTTGGCCAGCCTTTTGGTCGCCGACCAGGTCCGCACGTACCCGCCGAACTCGCCGAGCGAGAGGTGATTCTCGATGTGCAGCGAGGGGGCGGCAACCTCGTCGATCGGGATCGTGAGGCTCCGATATCCCTCGTCGACCAGCTTGCGGTCCGCGGGCCAATACGCGCCGCAGGTCTCCGCGTAGTATCGCAGGACGATGGCGTCGAGCGCGTCGTCGAGCGTCGGTCGCGTGTAGCACCAGACGGCGAGCACGCCGTGCCCGACCGTTACGCGGCGCACCTCGGAGTAGAACTGATCGAGCGGCAACCAATGCAGCGCCTGCGCGACGGTCACGAGATCGACCGAGGCATCATCGAGGCCGCTCTCGTCGGACCGAGCAACACCGTACGAGACGCGCGGGTGAGGTGTCGCATGCGCAATCTGCTCCGCGCTCGCATCGGTCGCGATGACACGGTCGAATCGCTCCGCGAGGGGCAGCGCTGCCTGCCCGTTGCCGGTGGCGCAGTCCCAGACGCAACTGCGTCGTTCGGGAAGCGAGGCCACGAACTCGAATAGTTCGGCCGGATACCTGGGCCGGAATGTGGCGTAATCCGAGGCCGACGCCGAGAAGTGGTCTTTGAACCCGGGATTGGTCATCGTTGTCGCGGAGATCCGCCGGTGGACGCAACGGACTTACGGAACGAGGGATTCAATCGTTCGTCCACAGTTTAGCGATTACGCTCATCTCGAACCAAGCTACCGTGTTCGTTCCAAAGTTGTTCACGACGCTCCGCGGCTATGATCGACGCCAGTTCGGCAACGACCTGACCGCGGGAGTGATCGTTGGCATCGTGGCCCTGCCGCTCGCGATCGCGTTCGGCATCGCGAGCGGCGTGACACCGGCGCAGGGGCTCTACACAGCGATCATCGCTGGCTTCCTGATCTCGGCGCTCGGCGGATCGCGGGTTCAGATCGGCGGGCCCACAGGCGCCTTCGTGGTCGTCGTCTACGCGATTGTCCAGCGATACGGTGTGTCCGGCCTGGCAGTGGCCACCCTCATGGCCGGTCTCATTCTCGTGTTGCTCGGCCTGTTCAAGCTCGGCACGATCATCAAGTTCATCCCGCACCCGCTCGTCACCGGTTTCACGTCGGGGATCGCGGTGATCATCGCATCCAACGAGCTTCGCGACTTCTTCGGACTCCGCGTGGACAAAATCCCGGCAGAGTTCATCGAGAAGCTCGAGGTCCTGTGGAGAGCGGCGAGCACGGTCAACCTGTGGGCCGTGGGCATCGCAGCGTTCACGCTCCTGTTGCTGATCGCATGGCGGCGGTTGAACTGGCGATTCCCCGGACCGATGGTCGCGCTGATCGTTACCGCGGTGGTCGTTCGCCTGTTTCACATACCGGTCGAGACGGTCGGCAGTCGCTTCGGCGTCATCGATCTCGCGTTTCCGCGCCCCGAGCTCCCATCGCTCTCGCTCGCCGAGCTTCGCGGGCTGGTGGGCCCGGCGTTCACGATCGCCGCGTTAGGCGCCATCGAATCGTTGTTGTCTGCCATGGTCGCGGACGGAATGATCGGTGGCCGCCACCGCTCGAACATGGAGCTCGTCGCCCAGGGGATCGCAAACATCGCGTCGCCGCTGTTTGGGGGCATTCCCGCGACGGGCGCGATCGCGCGCACGGCAACCAACGTGAAGAACGGGGGCCGGACACCCGTCGCGGGTATCGTTCACGCGGCAACGCTCATGCTCATCGCCCTCGTGTTCGGCAAATGGGCGGCGCTCGTTCCCATGGCGACGCTTGCCGGCATCCTCATGCTCGTCGCCTACCAGATGAGCGAGTGGCGCGTGTTCCGGGCAGAGCTCCGAGGCCCTCGTGAGGATGCCGCGGTGCTCGTGACCACCTTCCTGCTCACCGTGCTGGTGGACCTGACCGTCGCGATCGCGGTCGGTATGGTACTCGCCGCGTTCTTGTTCATGAAGCGCATGGCCGAGGCGACAAATATCTCTGCCGTCACACGCGATCTCCGCGCTGACGGCGACGATACGACCTACTCCGCCCCGGGCGCCATCAGCCGGCGCAGCATCCCCGACCGGGTCGAGGTCTTCGAGATCAGTGGGGCATTCTTCTTCGGCGCGGCCGAGGCGTTCAAGGAGGCGCTGGGCCAGATCGCGGGACGACCCTGGGTGATCATCATCCGCATGCGGGACGTCAGCCTTCTCGATTCGTCCGGGCTTCATGCACTCCAGGAGGTTGTCCGGCGCTTTCGTCGCGACCGCACGCTCGTGCTGCTGGCCGAGGTGCATGCCCAGCCGCTCGCGGTGATCGAGGCATCGGAGCTGTTTCACGAGATGGGTGACGATGTTTTCATGAACATCGACGATGCACTGGACCGCGCGCGCGCACACGTCGCGACGCGGATCAGCGGTGTGGGTCCGGCGGTCGGCGCACCCGCTGCCTAACGACTTCGGCGCGCACGCACGGCGACGAAAAAGAATCGCCGCGCCAGACCTGGCGCGGCGAATTTCACTTTCGACTGCTTCCGCTCAGCCCGGCGGCAGCGAGCGACGGACTTCCTTGTTGCCGGCCGCGACACCCAGGGCGACACTGAGCCCGAAGGCAATCGCGGTTCCTGCGCCGACGAGTGGAAGCATCCAAACGATCGGGGCCGCGATGAGCGCCGCACCCAATCCCGCGACAATCGGCGCGAGCGGACTTCTCGCCGCGTCGACATACCGAAGCCGACGCGCGACGAAGTCCTTCGCTTGCGTAAACCCAATGATCACCGCTGCCGTCGACAGCGCAAATGCGAGCAATCCCAACACGTGTGCACCCCCTCGTGACGTAGCTACCGGATGACCCTTGGGTCCCGTACGGCGGCGATCAGGCCGCGGTTTCGGGACGCCTTTAACCCTGCGTATTGGCGTTCAACCAGCGCGGCTCTAGCATACAGCGAATGCGAGCCGTGGTCATTACCCGTCCCGGCGGGCCCGAAGTGCTCGAAATCCGCGACGTCGATCCGCCGCAACCTGGCGCGGAAGACTTGCTGGTTCGCGTGCATGCGTCCGGGCTCAACCGGGCTGACATCCACCAGCGTAAAGGCGGCTACCCCGCACCACCTGGCTCGCCCGCGGACATCCCCGGTCTCGAATACGCGGGCGAAGTTGCGGGCGTTGGACGCCAGGTGCGCGGGTTCTCAATCGGGGATCGCGTGTTCGGCATCGCGGGTGGCGGGGCGCATGCGGAGCTCTTGTCCGTGCCCGCCCGGACAGCGGCCCGTGTTCCGTCGAGTGTGTCGTGGGAAGACGCGGGCGCGATTCCCGAGGCGTTCATCACCGCGCACGATGCGCTGGTCACGCAGGCCCATCTGAGTCGGAACGAGCGCGTGCTCATCCATGCCGTTGGCAGTGGTGTCGGGCTCGCGGCGGTACAGGTCGCGCGGGCGATCGGCGCGATTCCCTACGGTACGTCGCGCACGCCGGACAAGATCGAGCGAGCGACTCCCTTCGGCCTCGAGCGTGGTGCCGCGATCGGCGATCCGAGCGAGCTCGCACCGGTTACGCACGAGTGGGCGCCGAACGGATTCGACGTCGTGCTCGACCTGGTCGGTGGCGCGTACACGCCCGCCAGCATCGCGACGATGGCCACTCGAGGCCGGCTGATGCTCGTCGGGCTCGTCGCAGGCGCCACGGCCACGTTCGATCTCCGCCGCATCCTGTCTCGCCGACTGACGGTCATCGGGACAGTGCTTCGCGCTCGATCCGTGGACGAGAAGGCCGCTACCACGAATGCGTTCGCCCGGGATCTCCTCCAAGGCTTCGAGAGCGGCGCGCTGCGCGCGGTCGTCGATCGAGTATTCCCACTCACGGCCATCGCGGATGCGCATCGGCGGATGGAATCCAACGAGTCGTTCGGGAAGGTTGTAGTCCTCCCGTAGAACGCGCTCGGACCCCGACCGGCGGAATCCGCCCCTGCCCGGTTCGTCTCGCACGTCGTCTGGTGCAAGTTGTCACGTGCGCAAGGCGGCACGGCGCGCACGATCGTCATACTGAACAGCAGGGTTCAAGAGGCATTACGAAGCTCATTCCAGTCGTGACAGCGCGGAGGATGATGTGAGTGCTGGTTCGTTCGCGATCGGAGCATTGATGGTGATCAGCGGACCGTTCTTTCCACCGTCGCTACTTCAGTCCGGTCCCCGTGCGGACACGCGTCGCTGTGCAGTCGGTGCCCAAGCGACACAGAGCGACTGCGCGCTGATCGGCGCGCAGTGGGTGGTGACGACCGCCAGGGCGGTCGCGGCCGCCCGGCCTTCCGGTGGCCGCCTCCACGTTCGCATTGGCGACGCCGAGTACGCGGTCGAACAGCTGGTCTATCACCCGAAATGGGATGGCGGCATCCGGCACGACGTGACGCTGCTCAGGTTGGCGGAACGCGTTCCTGCCTTCCCCATGCGGGCGTTGCCGGGAGAATTTCCCACGAAGGTCGAATGTGTCGCTCGACACGCGATGTCGGACCGACAATGGGTCTCGGCGACCATCGGTCCGTCGCCCCTGTGGGACGATCGGAGTACCAACGCGTTCGCCACGAAGCAGCCCGCGATCTTAACGAAGATGCGAACCCTCATGGACGCGTGGGCCGGGCGATCGACGAACGACTGATGAGGGAAGTCGGGCGAAGCCAACGAGGGCGCGAGCATGATGCTCGCGCCCTTTCGTTATCCCTACTGCGCGGCTGCCCGCCCGTCCGCCACGAACGCGATCCGGTCACCGCGCGCGTCCACGGCAAGTCGCGTGATGCCCTTCACGCCCGCCGCTCCGAGATCGGCGATCTCACGCCATTCCTCCCCGGCCTTCCCGGACCACCGGAGCAGTCTCGATTCCCGACCGCAGAGGATCGAACCGTCCGGCAACCACGCGTAGTCCTCCACCCCCTCCGGCAAGCGTACGATGCGCGACGTCTGCCGGCTCGCCGGATCGAGCGACTCGATCCACCACTCCGTCGTCGAAGCTTTGCGAACGAAGCTGATGCGATGCGTCTTCGGAATTCTGTGAAGCGATCGGCCGATGTTCGTCGCAATTGTGTCCGCACGGCCGGTTTGGGTGTTGGCGAGTTGCAGGGTGTTCGGATCGCCAAGCACGAATAGCGCGAGGGTGTGGTCATCAGCCCACGCGTAATAGCCGACCGGTCGGACGCGTTCGAGAATGACCGTCGGCGCGCGGCCATCCAGGGGGAAACGCCAAAGTCGTTGGGTCGAGTCTCGCTCGACACGTACGACCGAAATCGCACTACCGCCATCGATGGAAGTTGCCGAATACTCACTCTCGGGCGCCGTCGTCGTTATACGGGTCGTGCGTTTCGTCCCGAGGTCGTAGCGATAGATGTCTGCCTGAGCGTCGTCTCGAACCGATGTGAAGAAGACACCGCGTTGGTCATCAGTGAAACTGGGCTGGTTGTCGTAACCGGCCCGATCAGTGATGTTCATTGGGACGCCGACAGTCGGCTCACCGCGTTGGAGCGTAATCGACGCGATGTAGACGTCAGGCGGCGGCGGTGTCGGACGGGTTGCCGGGGCTTGGGCGCTCGCGGTGGCGGTCACCATTGCCAGGAGGCCGTTCACCGAAAAAGGTGCGCGCCGGCCGGACGTGGCAAAGAAGTTTCGTTTGATAGTGAACACAGTTGGGCTGTGGGGTAAAAGCGCGTGGCGATCGGCGAGTGTGCCGAGCGTTGGCGTGAGCATGGTACGACACAGGCTGCTGAGAGCGCAATTCGTTGGTACGCCGAAGCGTGGCCGGGTTATGGTATAGCGCTTGCCGCCCGGGTCGTTTGCGGAGGCCGACGCTCGAAGCGGTCGCCACGAACAGCATACGGAGATCAAATGCGTCGGTTCGCGGGTGCACGAACGCGGTCGATGATGCTCGTTGCCATGATGGCAGCGGTTGCGCCGTCCGTTGTCGAGGCCCAGTACTTCGGGCGCAACAAGGTTCAGTACCAGACGTTCGATTTTCGCGTCCTGAGCACCCAGCATTACGACATCCACTACTACCCCGCGGAATCGACGGCCACTGCCGACGCCGCCCGGATGGCCGAGCGCTGGTACACGCGACTCTCGGGGATCATGCGGCAGAACTTCAACAGGAAGCCGCTGGTCTTCTACGCTGACCATCCCGATTTCGAGCAGACGAACGTCATCGGTGGCTTCATCGATCAGAGCACGGGCGGTGTAACCGAGGCAGCGCGGAACCGCGTCGTGATGCCCTTTACGGGCATTTACGCCGAGAACGACCACGTGCTCGGACACGAGATGGTGCACGTGTTCCAGTACGACATCGCGGAGGCGCCGACGAGCGGTGGCTTTCAGGGTCTCGGCCAGCTTCCGCTCTGGCTGATCGAGGGCATGGCCGAATACCTCTCGGTTGGCCGCGAGGACCCGCACACGGCGATGTGGATGCGCGATGCGGCACTCCGCAACGACCTGCCGACGATCAGGAAGCTGACGACCGACCCCCGCTACTTCCCGTACCGCTACGGGCAGGCGCTGTGGGCGTACATCGGGGGCAAGTGGGGCGATCAGGGGGTGAGCGACGTGTACCGTGCGTCGCTGCGCGGCGGTTGGGACGCCGCACTGCGCCGCGTCATCGGCGTCTCGAGCGATTCGCTTTCCAAGGAGTGGCTCGCATCCATTCGAGCAACCTACTTGCCGCTCATGGAAGGCCGCACCAACCCCTGGGAGTTGGGCCACGCACTACTCGGCACCGGGAAGGAGCCGGGCGACATGAATGTCGCGCCGGCCATCAGCCCTGACGGCAAGTATGTGGCGTTCTTCGCGCGGCGCGGCCTCTTCACGGTCGATCTATTCGTGGCCGACGCGAACACCGGCAAGATTCTGCGCAAGCTCACCGGGCCTAACGCGGACCCGCACTTCGATGCCTTGAGCTTCGTGAACGCATCCGGGTCCTGGTCGCCCGACGGCAAGAAGCTCGCGTTCATCTCGTTCGAGCAAGGCGATAACCGCGTCACGATCTTCGACGTGAAGTCGCGGTCCGCGGAGCGAGGCATCAAGATCAACGGCGTCGGCGCCATCAACGATGCGGCGTGGAGCCCGGACGGGAAGTCGATCGCCATCACCGGATTGCATGGCGGCGTCAGCGATCTGTATCTGGTCGACGTGAAGACCGGGCGGGCGCGGCAACTGACGAACGATCGTTATGCGGAGCTGCACCCCGCGTGGTCCCCGGACGGGAAGACGCTCGCCTTCGCCACAGATCGCGGACCGGGCACCAACTTCGAGACCCTGAAGTATGGGCCGATGATCCTGGCGCTCATGGACATGCCGACCGGCAACGTCCGCGAGCTGCAGATCTTCCCCGGGGCGAAGCACATCAATCCACAGTTTACGCCCGACGGTCAGCATCTGTACTTCGTGTCGGACCGTGATGGCTTCAGCGAGATTTATCGCCTCGATATCACGACCAACGAGGTGTTCCAGATCACGCGTACGGCGACGGGTGTCAGCGGCATCACGGCGCTGTCACCAACGCTCAGCGTAGCCAGTCGAACTGGCCGCCTGGTGTTCTCCGTATTCGACAACGGCGGCAACCTGATCCGCGCATTGTCCGCCGAGGAGGCGGCGCACGGCGTGCCAGTCCAGGCAGGAGCGGCGCCACCGAACGCGCCGGCGCGACCCGACGGTGCGGCGCGGCCCGACACGGCGCCGCGACCCAATCCGACCGCGCGATCGGATACCGCAGCGCGACTGGACACGGCAGCGCGACCAGACGCCGTCGCAGTCGCGCGACCCGACGCGGTGACGCGATCCGACGGTGCAGCACAGGCACAGCAAGGGCGCCCTGCCGCCGGCGTGCTCGTTCCGGTGGATGCCGCGTCCACGAGCATAGTCGAGACGTACCTCGCCGATGCGACGACCGGCCTCCAACAACAGGCCGTGACACACGGCTCCTCGTACAACCCGAAGTTGCAGCTTGCGTACCTCGGCGCACCGACCGTGGGCGTGGGGGTCAGCAACCAGGCGTACGGCAACGGGATCGTCGGCGCAGTGTCCGCTGGGTTCTCGGACATGCTCGAGACGAAGGAGGTTGGCCTAGCGCTCGCCGCTCAGGGCACGTTCAAGGACATCGGCGGCCAGGTCTACTACAAGAGCATGAAGCGTCGCTGGAACTGGCTGGCGGGCCTCAGTCACGTGCCGTACGTGCAGGGGTATCAGACGTACACGAACGACGTCGTCAACGACATCCCGGTTGTTCGAGTCGACCAGATTATCCAGCGGGTCTACGTCGAGAATGCGTCCCTTGTCTCACAATACCCGTTGTCTCAGACGCGTCGGATTGAATTTTCGATGGGCTACAACCGCTATGCGTACGGCAACGAGGGCTTCTCGTACTACTACCTGCCGGATGGCCAGTTCCTGTTTCAGGATAACGCCAAGGTCCCCGCTCCGCCGAGCATCGCGTTCGGCGAAGCGTCCGTGGCGCTCGTTGGCGACTATTCCTACACGGGATTCACGTCGCCTGTTGCCGGCGGTCGGTATCGCTTCGAAGTGTCGCCGGCCATCGGCCAGCTCAATTTCACCACGTTGCTGGGCGATTATCGACGGTACTATTTCGCCCAGCCGGTGACGTTCGCATTCCGCGGCCTGTACTACGGTCGGTTCGGCTCGGACGCCGACAACCCGCAGAAGCTGTCGCCCCTGTACCTGGGCCAGGAGACGCTGATCCGCGGCTACGACGCGAACAACTTCGGGCCGCAGGAGTGTACACCGGTCAATAGCGCGTCCACCCAGACCGGCTGCGCCGAGATCGACCGGTTGTTAGGCAGCAAGATCGGCGTCATCAACGCGGAGATGCGGTTCCCGCTGTTCGGCGTGCGGGAGTTCGGTCTGATCAACTTCCCGTTCCTTCCGACCGACATCGCCCCGTTCTTCGACGCCGGCGTCGCCTGGGCAAAGGGCGACCCGCCGTCCTGGGAGTTCAATCGGAACACCCCGAAGCGGGTGCCCGTGTTCAGCACCGGCATCAGCGCGCGAATGAACGTGCTGGGCTACCTCGTGTTCGAGGCGTACTACGCGTACCCGTTCCAGCGACCCCAAAAGGGCGGACACTTCGGCTTCGTGCTGTCGCCGGGCTGGTAAAGAAAGCGCAAACAGCAGTAACAAGTAGGCCAGCGATTGGTTGTCAGCCATCAGGCATCAGGTCCTGGGAGGCGCGCTCTCGAGCGGCTGCTCCTGCGGGATCTGACGCCTGATGACCGAGGACTGAGTCACTGGCCCACTTGGTACTGCTGTTTCTTCGCCCGCGTCGTTATGGCGCGGATGCCGGCGTCTCCTTTGCCTTCCGCACCATCTCGCGCAGATCGCCCAACAGCGGCGCGACCTCGAACACCACGCCGTCCTTGATTGTGTACTTCACCCCACCACGCTGGACGAGCTTGCCGTTTTCCTCCACCTGAAGGCCTGTCGCATACAGCACCTTCATGTTGTGCAGCGGGTTGCCGTCCACGACGATGAGGTCCGCCTTGAACCCTGGCCGAACCACCCCGGTATTCGTTAGGCCGAGGAGCTTCGCGCCATTGGAGGTCGCATGCTGGATGACCTCCAGGGGATGGAAGCCGGCCTCCTGCTGCATCTCCATCTCGCGAATCGTCGTGAACCCATAGAGCTCGTAGATGAAACCGGCGTCGGAGCCCACCGTGACGTTTCCGCCGCGCCGAGCGAACTCCCGCACCCATTGCATCCAGATGCGGTAGTTGTTCCGCCACATGATCTCATCGGCGGTCGTCCAGTCGAAGTGATAGGAACCGTGGCGGGTCGCATCCGGCTCGAAGTTCTGCATCACCTGCGGGAGCGCGTAATCGCGGAACCAGGGCTGCGTTCGCGCGCGCTGCAGATCTCTGTTGGCTTCGTAGATCGCGAATGTCGGGTCCCATGTCACGCCGTGGGCAAGCATGGTATCGAGCACCGCCGACAGGCGAGACGAGTCGGCCTGGCGCCAGATGTCGCCGGCCCAGCGGAAGCGATCGAGCTCGTTGTCGTAGTTGTACGAATCGGGGAAGTTCTGCGGCCCGGGTGTCGCCGCGTCGGGAATCCCATACCAGTGCTCGATGCTCTTCACGCCGAGGCGCGAGGCCCCGATCGCGTCGAGCTCCTGGATCTTCATGTCGGTCGCGATCGGGAGGCCCTGTTTTTTCGCCTCATCGGCAATCGCCTCCCAGACGTCGGGACGGTTGATGAACACCTTGAGGCCGGCCGCGCCCTGCTGTTTGAGCCGCCTAACAAGCGAGTGCGCATCGTCCGGCGTGTTCGCGCCGGCGACGGCATAGGGAATGATGGTCGGCGCCGAGATCTTGTTCTCCGCCGACAGCTTCGCGTGCGCCACGATCGTGTCGACCCCTTCCATGGATCCGGGATCGCGAATGGTCGTGATGCCGTGCGCGAGCCACAGCTTGTACACATAGTCCCTTGGCATCGCCTTGCCGGCGCGACTGAACTGGATGTGCGCGTGCACGTCGATGATGCCGGGCATGACCGTCATCCCCTTCGCGTCGATCACCCGGTCAGCCGCCTGCGGTGTCTGCCGTTGGCCCGGGATCGTGCTACCGGAAAATTCCGCTGGCTGCGATGATTGGATCGAGACGATGGTGTTGCCCTGGACGAGGATGTCGAGCGGGCCACGCGTCGGATTGCCGGCGCCGTCGATGACGTTCGCGTTCTTGATGAGCAGGCGGCCATACCGCTGGCCGCTGGAAGGGCCCGGAGCCTGGCTCAGCATGGTGCGTGCGCCCAACAGTCCGTAGGCGGCGAGCATCAGGGCAGAGAGACAGCGAGTCAGGGAGCGAGGGGTGGGCATGGAGGTCGACGGGCGGTTTGAGGTGCAGACAACCTGCACCGAGCAGGGACTGGGGACTAGGGACTGGGGACTCGGCGGTTGCTGGGAACCGGGAACAGTGGCTTCGATGAGGCGGCTCGGGTCCCGGTTCCCCGTTCCCGGTTCCCGCCCGTCCCCAGTCCCCATGTCCCAGCCGGTGTGGAACAAAAGCTGCCCGGACCGCACTCATGGCGACGCGCCGGGCGTCGCCGGAACCACGAACCCGCCCGACCATGACACCCCTCGTGCATAGCTCGCGACGCGTGTTCACGGCGTGTTGTGCCGCGTCCTCGCTCGTCGTTCTGGCCGCGTGCAACAGTAGTGAGGACACTCCGACGGGGGCAGGCGGCAGCAGCTCGCGCCTCGTATTCGCGTCCAGTCGCGACGATCCCGTTACCTTCGAGTTTGACCTGTACACGGTGAATGCCGACGGCTCCGACGTGCGGCGCCTCACTGTGTCGCCAGGCGACGACGCAGAACCCACGTGGTCGACGAAAGGGCGCATCGCGTTCACGTCGTCACGCGACGGCAACAACGAGATCTACTCGATGAACGCCGACGGCTCCGACGTCCAGCGGCTCACGAACAACACAGCGAACGATCAGCAGCCGTCGTGGTCGCCGGATGGATCGCGCATCGCGTTTGCCAGCGATCGCGATGGAAATTTCGAGATCTACGTGATGAACGCGGACGGCACCAATCAAGTACGCCTGACGACCGAGCCGTCGTCCGTGGAGAACGGCCCCCGCTGGTCGCCCGATGGGTCGCGCATCGCGTTCCAGTCGGACCGCGATGGCAACTTCGAGATCTACATGATGAACGCGAATGGCACGGCGCCCACGAGACTGACGAACAGCCCTGGCGACGATCTCTTCTCGTCCTGGGCGCCGACGGGACAACGGTTCGCCTTCCATTCGAAGCGCGACGGCAACTTCGAGATCTACGCGATGAACGTCGATGGCACCGGGCTCACACGGCTCACGACCGTTCCCGGGAAAAACAGTTACTACCCCTCGTGGTCGAGCGACGGGAAGCGTATCGCATTCCACTCGGACCGCGATGGCAATGACAACCTCGAGATCTATACGATGGCCGATGACGGTTCCGACATCGTCCGGGTGACGAACAGGCCCGACGCATTCGACGTGTTCGCCGCGTGGCGGCCGTGATCGTCGGTCGGTAGGTTGACGTGTAACGCGCGGCCGTCATCGAGACGCCGCGCGCTGCCACGTCGCCATGTCCCCAATCGACCCCTCCGCTCCCGCGCGCCGCATTCTCCTTGCTGACGCCGACGCGTTCTTCGCGGCGGTGGCGAGGCTCGTTGACCCCGAGGGCGCCGGGCGTGCGCGCTTGCTCATCGTCGGCGGCGCACCAGGAAGCCGCGGCGTGGTCTGTTCGGCATCCTACGAGGCGCGGCAATTCGGCGTGCGATCGGCGATGCCGATCTCGCGCGCCCTCCGGCTCTGTCCCGACGCGCTGTGCGTGCCCGTTCCGCGGGCCGCCTGCTCGAAGAAAAGCCGAGAGATTGCCGCGACGCTCGAGCGGTTCGCACCGGTTGTCGAATGCGCCAGTATCGACGAGTGGTACCTGGATCTCACGGGAACCGAGCGGCTCTATGCGGGCCGCACGATTGAAGACGTCGCGCTTGCCATTCGCGCTGCCGTCCTGGCCGAAACCGGTCTTACCGTGTCGCTCGGCGGCGGCACATCGAGGCTCGTGGCAAAGCTCGCGGTGGAGCTCGCAAAGTCGAAGCCCGATCGACCGACGGCGGGCGTGTTCGTCGTGCCCGATGGCGGCGAGGGTGAGTTCCTCCAGCGCTTCGACCTCGCCGACATCCCCGGCATTGGTCCCAAGTTTCGCGAACGGCTCGAACGTGTCGGCCTCCGCACCGTTCGCGACGTGCTCCCACACGATGCCGCAACCCTAACGCGGATGGTCGGAGAGCGCGAGGCTGGATGGTTGTGGGACCGCGTGCGCGGCATCGATGACACGTCGGTGTCAACGCGCGAGATCCCGAAGCGCATGAGTCGTGAGGAAACGTTCGCGCACGACGTCGAGAGCGACGATGACCTGCATCGGGAGCTGCTGCGGCTCGTGACACGACTCGCGGCAGATCTCCGGGAGCATGATCTGGCGGCGCGCACCGTGACCGTCCGGTTACGCGACGGGGACTTCAAGACTCGTCAGGCGAGCCGCACGCTCCCGCAGCCCGTGATCTCCGATCGCGTCATCCTCGCGACGTCGCGTGCGCTACTCGCCCGGCTGCGCCGCGAGCGTCGGGTCCGGGCTCGCCTGCTCGGCGTGGCGCTCTCCTCGCTCGGTGTTCCGGATCGAGCAGCCCAACTTTCGCTCTTCGAGACGCCGTCGTCGCTCCTCGAGACGTCGCGGGACCGAGCACTCGTTGGGGCCGTTGACCGGCTGCGCGCGAAATTCGGCGACAAGGCCATCGTGCCGGGCCGCCTCGCGCGGCGACCATCGTAAACCGACTCCGGGCTAGACAGGCGCGAGCTCCTCGGTGCCGAGCGTGACGTTTTCCGCCGCCGGATCGAAGGCGTGCCTAACGAGGCCCGTCGCAAGCTCCTCACCGGTCAACGAGTGGACGCTTCCAGCGAAGCGGCGCGCGCCCACGACGCGCGCGAGCCCCGCGATCACGTTGGCGACGCCGGCACCCGCCCGCTCGAGTGGGCGAGACTCATCGCGCCCGGGCCCCGTGATGAACGACGGGCGCGCGATCGTATATGGCAACCCGCTCGCGCGCAGGAGCGACTCGGCGCGCCAGCGGGCAACGAGGTACGGGTTCGTGCTGTGTTCGCGAACGCCAAAGGCCGACAGGTACACGAAGCGCGGCCGGCTCCCGGACAACACCGCCGCCCGGACCAGGAGCGCGGTGAGGCCGTAGTCGATCGTTTCGTAACTCTCCGTTTTCCCGCGGTCCGCCGACGCCCGGCGCCGAGCCCGGGTGGTACCGAGCAGCGAGAACACGTGAGTCGGCTGCAGTGCCGACAGCGTGTTCGTCATTGCCGCGTCGCCCCATGGCGTTGTGTCGACCGCCGCGCCCGCGGCCTCGAACCGCGCTCGCCACTCGTCGACGCGCGGCGAATCCGGTCGAACGTGCGCAACCGTTCGTACCCCCCGACCTACCAGCTCCCGCACGACCTCACGTCCGGTATACCCTGTTGCTCCCGCGACGAAGGCGATCTGCATCAGTGGCTCGCGCGCGGCAGCCCGGCGGTGATCGCAAGCTGGACACGCTCGATCAGGCGGGCGTTATCGCTCACGAGCACCGCCACGAGATTGTTCGACGTAATGAGAGTCGGCGGCAGCGGCCATGTTGCCGTGCTGCCGCGGCGTGAGACCGTCGTCGTGTCGATGGCATCGACCGCCTGTTCGCGCTCCTTCGCCGACTTGAAGATGTAGACGTGAAGCTGCGCCGCGCCCAACGCGTAGCTCGTACCGGCGACCGCGAACACCCCGTTCGGTGCCGGGCCCTTGTTGATCGGAACGAAGCCGGCATCGGTGAGACGCTTTTCGATGCTGCACGACTGCCACTCGCCCTCGGACACGCAGGCTGGCGTGGTCGCAGCGCCTGACGCGGGCGCCGCAGCGGAATCGCGACGCGGCGACGCGGGCGCGGCAGGCGATTGGCTCGCGACAGGTGACGCGCTCGAAGCGATGGAATCCGTTCGAGCGGGTGATTCGCCCTGACACGCCAGGAGAGCCGCGGCTACTCCCCAGAACACGCCCCACAAAGCGACGAAGTGTCGGCGGGCCGTGCGCCGTTCAGAACTCACTCGAACGCCGACCCGAACCCCGCGGTGGCATCGAGCTCGAACCGCGGAATCTGTGCGTCGAACGACGAGTCGTCGTTACGCACGAAGTGATAGTCGCCTTCCATGTGGCCGCTCGGCGACTTGAGAATGATGAAGCTCTGGTACTCGTGGACTTTTCCGGGCGCAATGATCGGCTGCTCGCCGATCACCCCTTCACCTTCTACCTGGCTGTCCTCACCAATGGAATCGTGGATGCGCCACCGCCTGCTGAGCAGCTGGGCTGGCAGCTTTCCGACGTTCTCGATCCGGACGTAGTACGCGAACACGTAGTGCCGCGCGTGTGGTCGCGACTGCTCTGGCAGGTACGTTGGTCGCACGGTCACGCGAATGCCGTGCGTTTCGCGATAGAAGAAGGGGCGTCGTGACATCGTGCACGAAAATTAGGCAATCACACGCCGCCATACCACTCATAGCCACGGTCGCTCCAGTAACCGCCCGAGCGCGTGGGCAGGAACACAATGCGGGTGAGATACTTTGTGTTCTTGTACCCGAGCTTGACCGGGGAATGGACTCGCGCGGGCGCTCCGTGTCCCGGACCGAGCAGCGCGCGATCCATGCCGTACGCGACGAGCGTCTGCGGGTGGAGTGCGCTGTCGATGTCCCACGACTCGTGATAGTCCGAGTCGAACGACTGGAAGTCCACGTACTGCGCATCGGGCGTCACGCCGGCAGCCCGCGCGAGCTCGCTCATCCGCACACCGGTCCACTCCGCGCGTGCGGTCCAGCCTTCCACGCAGAAATGATCGACCTTCTGCGTCGTGCTCCGCATCTTCATCAGGTCGTCGAGCGTGAGCGAAAGCGGCGTGCGAACCGCGCCGCCAACCTCGAGTCTCCACACCCCGCGCTGCGCCTCGTTCCACACCGGCATGCTGTCCGAGATGAAGTAGCGCGGGAACGATCGGCCACTCAGGCGTGCGTTCGTAGCAACGCGGTTGTGGGAGTCGGATCTGAACAGCCAGCGCTCGAGCCCTTCGTTCTTTCGCTCCGCGAGCTTGAGCAGCGATGTGGCCCGCTTTGGCCCGAACGAGTCGCACGCGCCGAGCGCTGCCGCCGCAATGGAGCTCGCGCTGAACGTGACAAACCGCCGTCGGTTCATCGGTCGAATCCTCCATCGGAAGTGGCGATGGTGGCCGACGGACGCCGCCAGAAAAACGGTCGTGCGTTTCGTGCCTCCGGCGACTTCGCGTCGTTGTACCCGCCGGTAATCATCGATCGGATCGAGTAGGGGTCAACCGCGAACACCATGATCACGTGGACCACCGTGAGCAACACGAGACACAACATGACGACGAAATGCCAGTACCGGGCCCACACGTATCCGCCTAACAAGTTGGTCAGCGGCGCGAGCTGGACCGGTTTCCAGATCGCCACGCCCGTCACGACCGCGAGCGCTCCGAATATCGGCATCGCGAAGTAGGCGGCCTTCTGCAGGGCGTTGTGCTTGCCCTGGTGCGGATGGTCGCGGCGGGCGAACAGGTAGAACTTGAGCATCTCCCAGCTGTCTCGAACGTCACCGCGACGGGGAACGAGGTCGCGCCACTCGCCGTGCAGGTAGATGAAGGTCACGTACACGAGCCCGTTCACGAACAGCAGCCACATCGCGGCGAAATGGTAGTTGCGCGCACCGGCGAGCCAGCCGCCGAAGGTAAGGACGTCCGGGATGGGCGTGCCGGCGAACGGATAGCAGCAGAACGACTCGCCCTTTCGCGCGAACGCCGGAAACGCGTTGAAGATGCGAAGGCCGGTCGTGATCATGAGGCCGAGCGCGACGAAGTTCACCCAGTGCGTCACGCGGACGACCCAGTGGTGTCGGGGCCGCCTGGCGCGCGCGACCGCCGCGCTCGGCTCGCGTTCGACTGCCCCGGGTGTCAGGCCGGGACCGCCCGCCGTTTCGCCTAACGACTGCCCGCTCGATGTAGTCATCCCGATTCGCTCCATCATGATGGATGCCGATCGCCTTGGTCCGCCGGCGTCATCCGTCTTCAACGCTAGCGACCGGCGACGCATGCCCGCAATCAGCCGGTTAGTGCAATGGGTGCGCTCGCCAGCGCGGTCACATGAGCGGCACCTACCGGCAATAAGCGCCGCTGTGTTCATTTCGTTCCGGCGCGGTTGCCATCGCGGCCGGCGCGCCGCCTCGCACCACGCGAGCCGGGCGCGCCCATCACCGACCGACGAGGGAGCAATGGCGGACGAGATCGACTACAAGCTGATCGGCGACGACCTCCAGGGCGTCATCATCACGCTCGATCCCGGCGAGGCAGTCGTCGCCGAAGCGGGCGGAATGATGTACATGCAGGACGGCATTCGAATGGCGACCAGCCTCGACATGACCGGGAAAGGCGGTGGGCTGTTCGACAAGCTCGTGTCCGCGGGCAAGCGTGTCCTCGCGGGCGACTCGTTCTTCGTCACGTGGTTCACGAACGAAGCCAACCGACGTCGCGACGTCGCGTTCGCCGCGCCGTATCCGGGCAAGATCCAGCCGATCGACCTGGGCGAGATCGGGGGGACGCTGATCGCCCAGAAGGACTCGTTCCTCTGTGGTGCGCGCGGCGTCGACGTGAGCATTGCGTTCTCCCGACGCCTCGGGGCCGGATTCTTCGGTGGAGAGGGCTTCATCCTGCAGAAGCTCACCGGCGACGGACTCGTGTTCCTGCACGCGTCAGGCACGCTGCACACGATTGACCTCGCTGCGGGGGAAGGGCTGAATGTCGACACCGGATGCCTCGTCGCGTTCCAGCCGTCGGTCGACTACGACATCCAGACCGTGCCCGGCGTGAAGACCGCGCTGTTCGGCGGCGAAGGACTGTTTTTCGTCCGGCTCACCGGCCCGGGCCGCGTCATTCTGCAGACCCTCCCCTTCTCGCGCCTCGCCGACCGCATCATCGCCGCGTCGCCACGCGCTGGTGGCTCGCGGCGTGAAGAAGGCGGAATGCTCGGAATGCTCGGCGGGATGCTCGATGGAGACAACTCCTAGCCGGCGACCACACCCCATTCGATGCCCATAGCAACCATCAACCCTGCGACCGGCGAAACCGTTCGATCATTCGACGCGCTGAGCGAGAACGACGTCGCCGCTCGCCTGGAGCGAGCGGCTCGCGCATTCCAGCAATGGCGCGTGACGCCGGTCGGCGAACGGGCGGCAATCGTCGCTCGGGCCGGCGAGATCCTCGAGCAGGACAAGGACCGATACGGTCGGTTGATGACGCTGGAGATGGGCAAACCGCTCAAGGCCGCCGTCGAGGAAGCGGCCAAGTGCGCACTCGCATGCCGCTACTACGCCGAGCATGCGAGTGCGTTCGTCGCGCCTAAGCACATTGACGGTGATGAAGTGCACTACCAGCCACTCGGCGCGGTGCTCGCGGTCATGCCGTGGAACTTTCCGTTCTGGCAGGTAATTCGCTTCGCCGCGCCGGCGTTATGCGCTGGCAACGTGGGGATCCTCAAGCACGCCTCGAACGTTCCACAGTGCGCGCTGGCGATCGAGGAACTGTTCACGAAGGCCGGGGCACCGCCAGGCGTCTTTCAGACGCTGCTCATCGGGTCCGATCGGGTCGAAGCAATCATCGCCGACGGGCGCATCGCCGCCGTGACACTCACCGGCAGCGAGCCGGCAGGCCGCCACGTCGCTGGCACGGCCGGAACGAATCTGAAGAAGACCGTACTGGAGCTCGGCGGGAGCGACGCGTTCATCGTGATGGAGTCCGCCGACATTGCCAAGGCCGCAAACGTCGCGGTGAAAGCACGTACGATCAACAACGGACAGTCGTGCATTGCGGCGAAGCGCTTCATCGTCCACGAGCGTGTCGCAACTGCCTTCACGGACCGTTTCGTCGAGGGCATGCGGTCGCTGCACATCGGTGACCCGATGCTACCCGATACCGACATCGGTCCGCTCGCCACACGCCAGATCGCAGACGATCTGGAGAAGCAGGTGGCCGAGAGCGTTCGTCTTGGCGCACGAGTGCTCACCGGCGGCAAGCGCGTGTCCGGCGCCGGTAACTATTTCGAGCCGACCGTACTGGCGGACGTCCCCGCGAATTCCCCAGCGTATCGGGACGAGTTGTTTGGCCCCGTCGCGGCGCTATTTCGCGCGCGTGACCTCGATGACGCGATACGGATTGCCAACGACACGAGCTTTGGGCTCGGTGCCGCCGCGTGGACTCGTGACCAGGCTGAAACGGATCGCTTCATCCGCGATCTCGAAGCCGGAACTGTGTTCATCAACGGCATGGTGGCATCCGACCCGCGCTTCCCGTTTGGTGGTGTGAAGCATTCCGGCTACGGTCGCGAGCTGGGCCCGTGGGGACTGCAGGAGTTCGTGAACATCAAGACCGTCAGGCGTCAGGCGGCGCCGAGCGGGAACACGGAATAGCCCGGACGGGCCGCCTAACGCCCGAGCACCCGCTTCCACCACCGCGGGCGCGCCACTGGCACTCCATCACGCGATTCACCCAACTCAATCGCCTGGGCGTTGGCTTCGGCCGCGCGCACGAGCTGTCGCCATGCCGCCTGCATGGCCGCCGCGTCATGAAACCGCTTCTCCGTATCGCTCGCCAGACCGCGACGCAGCCATTCGGCGAGCTCCGGCTCGAAATCGCTGAGGTCGAGCTGTCCAGCGAGCTGCTGCGCCAGAATCGCGGGCCCCGTCTTGCCGGGGAACGGCGGATGGCCGCGCATCACGAACACGACGATCGCGGCCACGGCGAAACAATCGACGGCAGGCCCCTGCAGCTCGCCTAACAACTGCTCCGGTGCGGCGAACGCCGGTGTGCCGCTCGCGCCGCCGGCATCCTCGCCAGCAACCTTGGCGATGCCGAAATCGGTGATGCGCCATCGGCGATACCGATCGATCAGAATATTCTCAGGCTTGAGGTCGCGATGGATGATGGAATTCGCATGGGCCGCGACGAGCGCGTCGAGCACGGCATCGACTTGGGGCGCGATCTCGGCGAACGGGCGAGGGCCGCTGCGCGTGATCAGATCCGCCACCGAGCCACCCTCGGCAAGCTCCATCGTGTACCACGACACATCGCCGCGACTGTCCCAGTCGTAGATGGGCACGATCGCCGGATGCGCAAGCTGAGCCGCGAGCCGAGCCTCACGACGGAACCGCGCGACCGCAGACTCGTCGCTCGCGACATTGGGATGCAGCATCTTCAGCGCGACTTCGCGCTCGAGCGACAGATCACGCACGCGCCACACCGTGCCGAACGTTCCTTTTCCTAACAGGGCCAACACGTCGTAGTCGTCGCCGACAGCCCATCGCAAACGGGACTCCTCCGACTGCCATCCGTTCTTTCCCACGGCGATCTCGCCAGTGACGATCACGCTGCGAGACGACGACGAGCGGTCCAGTGTGCGGATCAGGGACAGCATGGATCGATGGCGCTCGCCCGGATTCTCGGAGAGCGCACGATCCAGCGCCGACGCGACGGATTGCGGCACGTCAGGTCGCACCAGTCGTATCGGTGGCGGATCGCTCGACGGCGGGAGCTCGCCCGTGAGCGCGGCGAAGCATGTCGCCGCCAGCTGCCACTGGTCACTCGCTGGAGTGGGTGCCCAGCCCCCACCGACCGCCCATTCAGGCGCCGTTGGAGTCCATCGCCGATCGGGCGCGACGCCGTTCGGGAGATCCGCGCGCGGAATCGCCCACTGCCAGCCGAGCAACCAGATGCGCCCCGTCGGCGCGACCCACATGTGCTCGGGGGATACCGCGCCGTGCGCGACGCCGGCGTCGTGAAGGTATGCGATCGTGGAACCGACGGCACGGAGCAGTCGCAGCATGTACGGCACGTCCTCGGGCCCCGTGCGCCTAACGTGAGCGCCGACGGTCTCACCCTCGATCCACCGTCGCAGGTAACCCGGACCACGCCGGATGTCCTTGTACCTCGTCCAGTAGTGGTACGTCGTCGGGATCGATGGATGATTGCGGTGCCCGAGGTACCGCGCTTCCGCCGCGAGCCACGCGTGATGCGCGGCATCGGGCGCCGTCACCAGAGAGAGTGAGCGGCCCAGCGCGTCGATGATCTCTTGATAGTGACGATACTCGGCGACGACCCCTTCCCCGCCCCACCGCCAGTCCGGCGGCAACTGCCAGTCGGCGAGGTGGCTCGGAAGCTCGGACGTGAGGCGATTGGGTCGCGGGTGGTCGGAGCTTACCCGCAACGCTCGCACGCCATCGACTGGAGTCAGGGCCATTACCGAAGGATGCTATGCCTGTGTCGCCGCTGCCAGCGCGATCACAACGCGAGTGCCGGTGCCACGGCTGCTCGATACCGTGATCGCTCCACCCCACGCGTCGACCAGGCTTCGGCTGATTGCCAGACCGAGTCCACTCCCGCTCGTGCGCGTCGAGAAGTGCGGCTCGAAGATCTTCGGCAGCACGTTTTCGGGAATACCGACACCGTCGTCGCCGACGACGATCTCCACGCGACCATCCGTGCGAACGACGTCGACATCGACGTGTCGCGCATGTGCGAGGCGGGCGTTCTCGAGAACGTTCAGCAGTACTTCGCGTAGCTCGTCACCGCTTGCGATCGCGACGGCACGATCGTCCGCGCCGGCAACGCGCCAGGCGACCTCGCCCTCGCCCATTCGCTCCAACTCGACAACGTCGCGTACGATCTCCGCGACGTCGATCGGCGTTCCTGCAGGGCGTTCCGTCGGCGCCGTCCCGTAGCGACTGAACGCGCGAGCGATCTCGTCGAGTCGATCGATCTCCGACAGAATGCGGCCGACGTTCTGGTCCAGCACACGCTCGTAATCCACGCGCCCGTCGCGATGCGCGCGCTTGAGATGCTGGACGCCGAGTCGGATTGGCGTGAGCGGATTCTTGATCTCGTGTGCCACCTGCCGTGCCATCTCGCCCCAGGCGAGCACACGCTGCGCTCGGGCGAGCTCGGTCACGTCATCGAGTGTGAGCACCGCGCCAGCGCGGCGTCCCAGGCGAGCCAACCGTCCGTGGATTTGTCTGCCGTGGAGCTCGAGATCGAACTCCTCCTCATCGTTGCCACGCTCGTTTTCCACGAACGCACGCACGCGCTCCGTGATCTCGGAGTCTGCCACACTTCCCAGCGGCGTGCCGGGAGGGAGCGGCTTCTCGAGCAGCGCATCGGCCTGCGGATTCGCGATCGTCACGTCGAGCGTCGGGGCCACCGCGATAACACCGCTTGCAACGTTGCGCAGTACCGCCGCCGTCCGTCGCTGCGCCTCCTCGAGCGCGCTCCGACTCGCCGACAGATCGGTGGCCATCTGCCGAAACGCCGAGAAAACGGGACCGAACTCCAGGAGCGGGTGGTCCACGAGGCCAGGCTCTCGCTCGCCGGCGGCAACAGCGAACGCCGCTCGCCGAAGTGCGTCGATGGGGCGCGCGAGCGTTCGAGCCGTGCTGCCGCTCAACCAGAGCGCCGCGAGCGCGCCAGCTGCTGTCACGAACAGCACGAGAATCCCGAGATCGCGGCGTTGGCGGTCGAGCGCGAGCTCGTCGGTGCGCGCCGGCGTAGCAACCACCATGCGGGGCGCGCCCCCGCCGATCGTTGCCGCGCGATAGCCGACGAGCGTCGGAACGCCACCGACCTCCTGCCGTGCGCTGCTCGCCACTTCGTCACCGAGTGATACGGTCAACGCGATGTCCCTCGGCAGGAATCGCCCGAGCGGCGCGATCTGGTCGTACAGGGAATCGCTCGTCGCGCGAAGCTCGCCATCAGCGTAGAGGAAAAGCGGCGCGCCCAGGCGCTCCTCTTCGTCGTCGAGGCGGTCGAACCGTTGAGAGGCCGAGAACGCTCGCAGCGTCTCCCGTACGAGCAGGTCGCGCGACTGGCGATCGTCGCTCCGCAGGCGCTGATACGACCAGACGGCGAAGACGATTGCAGGCACCACGAAGAATCCGAATAGCGAGAACGTGAGCCTGGCACGGTAGCTGGCTGCCCATCGGCCAACCCGGGCACTCGCCCACCGTACGAGACCGCCGTCGGCCGCGGCATTCAGCGTCCAGAGGACCGTAATGAGCGCAACATCGAGCAGAACGATCAACACGCCGCGCTGGATCAACGCCGCTGGCGAACGCAGCTCGACCTCGATGTGCACCCGTGTCGGCGCACCGGACGCCAGGATGCTCCAATCACCGTGAAGCTCATCGCCGATCCGCTGCCAGCGCCCGGGGCGACTGGGACGATCGTCTGCCGCGTTAGGCGCGAGCGTCAGCGAGTAGGGCGGCTCGGCCGTCGCTGGCGGGGCGAGACCGATCAGCGCGCTGAACGGATCGTCACGAATCAGTCGCGTTCGCGGCGGAACGGTGACGGAAGTGAATCGGCCGAATCCGTGCGGCACCGCGAGAATGAGATGGGCGCCGGACGCGCCGTGACCGGCGCGTATTACCGCTATGCCCGTGCGTCGCGCGTCCGCCACCACCGATGACACTTCGGACGTGTCCTGCCGGAACTCCGACAACACCAGTGACGCGTCGGGCCGCAGTCCACCCGCTGCGCTCGCCGACCACGTCGTGAGCTCGGCCGAGTAGCCGGCGTCGTCCAGGTCGGACCGAACGTATCGGTCGAGAAGGTCGGCACGAGTGACCGGTGGAACGCCTTGCTCGAGCTCCCGCGCCATCCGGTTGAGAAAGTCTTGCGCGGTGGAATCGAGCGCGCTCAACCCAGCTACGTCACGCTCGGCGAGGTCGACACGCTTTTTCGCGACGGTTCCCCAGACGAGCGTCGCCGCTCCGCACCCGGCAACGACCGCCGCGGTCAACACGAAGCCTCGCGCACGGCGAGCCAGCGCGAGTGCCCCGATCGCGAAGATCCAGAGTACCGGATACCAGTCCGGCCAACGTCCGGGCTCCGCCCAGAGCACAGGCGCGATCACCGCGGCCACCGCCGCGAACGTCGGCGCCACCAACGGAGAGAGTCCGCGGCGCTGTCCGAGCAATGCCTGACCCGCGGACACGCCGGCCAGTAGAATCGCGACGCCCGCGAGGAACAGCCCCACTTCCCACGACAGCCACAGCGCCGACGTCACCCCCCACGGCGGCGGACTGATGCCGCGAGCAAGGTCGCGAAGCAGAAACGGACCTAACGCGGCGATCGCGAGAACCGCGAAGAACGCCAGCCACCGGGACGGTAGCCTCGCCGGTGACCGCAGCACCGCCAACAGTCCGAGAAGCACGAGACCGCTCGTGAGCATCAGGGCGCCGACACTTGCGGTGAGCGGGCCGCCCAGCGGGGCGAGATAGACCACTGGATCGAACAACCGCGTGGCACTCGAGAACGTCGGGTTCAGCGGCACGAGGGTGAGCGCCGCAATCGCCGTCGCGACCGCGAGGAGCCGTTGCGCGGACGGCGACGGGCGCGCCCACGCCCCGATCAAGAGAAACGCAACCGCAACCGCGAGCAGGACAGCGCCTCGTCGCGACGCGCTCTCGACCGCGCGCAGCCGCGCCTCGGAGGGCGTAATCGACATCGGCCGTGCGCCGAACAGCGTATCCGTGCGCGAGGCGAACAGCGTGAACCCGTTCGGCGTCACATCGGATGGCTGATACTCGTAGCCCCGCACGCGAGCCTCCAGCGCGACGTCCGCGTCGAGCGGCTTCGCGAGGCGGTCGGCCGGCGGGTCGGCGTGAACGAGTGCCGTGGCCACCGCGCGTAGCTCGCCGCGCGTTGCCGTCGCGTACAGCGTCAGGTAGAACGGGGTGAACGTCGCCCCGAGCCGCGCTGTCAGCGTATCCGTGCTGGCGCGTGATGTCCCCGCCCATGCAACCGGACGGTCACCTCGATAGAGCACCACGCCGCGCTCGCCGGTGGTCCGTCCGACCGTGCGCGACAGCATGGCGAACGCCCCTTCCGGTTCGATTGGCGCCGCGAGCGCCGCACGCGCCACGCTGGCGAGATCGCTTGCCGTGGAGAGCAGCGCGTGCTCGAGTCGGTCTGCCGCTCCGAACTCGATGTCTGCGCGATAGGCGCCCCAGGCACGGTCGATTCGGGCGATCGAGCGCTGCGCGATGGCGGCGGCGGCAGCGAACGCAGTCATCGACGCGACAAACCCGAGAGCCCAACGCCTGCGCGCGCTGAACCGCAGGCCGGCGCCCAGCGTGACCGCGGTGGCGACGATGGACGCAAGCAGATAAGGTACGGACGGAGTCCGCAGCCATTGCGCCGCCGCTAAAACCGATACGGCACCGGTCGATAGCCACAGGGCGCTCCACCATACCGAACGCAATGTCGCCTCAGATCGCGTGGGAATGACCGCTCCCTCTCCGTTGCCCGCTGCGAGGCCGCGTCTCCTCAAGGAGATGATCCCGTCGGAGGTCGCCGCCGCTCAAACGGCGGACCCGCGGCTGATCGTTCCAGTCGGCACCTGTGAGCAGCATGGCCCTCACCTGCCGATGAGCTGCGACACGATCATCGTCGAACGCCTCGCCGACGACCTGTCCGCCGAGTTCTCCGTCATTCGGGCGCCAACGATCGAATACGGCGTCAACTCCACCACGGAACGCGTATTCCCGGGCAACGGCTCGGTCAGAAAAAAGACGTTGCACCGGATGCTCAATGACCTGCTCGACTCGTGGGAATCGTGCGGGTTCGAGGAGTTCATTCTGCTGACGGCACACGGGCACGATCCCCATCAGGAGGCGCTCGCGACGGTGATCACGAAACGGGCTCGCGTCCGGGTGGTCGACATGTTCGCCGTGAATTTCACTGATCTTCTCGAGGGCCAAACCGAACCGATGCACGGCGACGAGGCGGACACATCGATCATGCTCTACATCGCGCCCCATCTGGTTCGTATGGAGCTCGCCGAGGATTATATGGTGTCTCGCGAGTCGCTGCGACGATACCGCCGCGGCTGGCTTCGAGTTCCCAAAGGCAGCTCGGGTTCGATCGGCCGTCCCTCCCTCGCGTCGGCGGCGAAGGGTCGGGCCATCTACGAGCGAATACGCGCTCGTGTCAGCGATCGGATATTCAGAGCCCCGCCTGCCGACGAGTAAGGGTCATCCCCTAAGACGTTGCCTAACTGAATGTTACTTGTTACGCCCGTCGGTCGCGAATCGTCACAGAACCAGCGCTGACGACGGGTGTATATTCTTCTCATGAAACCGCTCACGCTGGTATGGTTCGCGGCGGCCGCATTCGGCGGTCCGTTGTCGGGCCAAGTCGCTACGCTGGATGAAGGCAGCTTCACGATCGCCGTGAATGGCGAGCGAGTCGGCCGTGAGGACTTCCGAATCCGGAGCACCCCGGGGTCCGCTGGCCCCGAGGTTGTTGCCACGGCGAGTGTTTCCTACCCGAATCGGCGCGTGCTGCCGCAAATGCGTGCCGACTCGGCGGGCATCCCCTCTCGCTATGTCATCGAGGTGAAGGGCGGGCCAGCCGTCGACGAGCGCGTCGACGGGAGCGTTTTCCGCGGCCGAGTGAGTGCCCGGGTCAAGAACAGCCGCGGAGAATCGGCAAACGAGTTCGTCGTATCTCCGGGCGCCCTGCTCATCGACGACGACGTCTTTCACCAGTATTATTTCATTACGCGTCGCCAGAGTCCGGTGGGTGCTGTCTCCGTGATAGTGCCCCGCCGAAACACCCAGGTCACGATGCGCGTCGCCGATGCCGGCACGGAGAAGCTCGCGATTGGCGGTACAACGCTCGACGCGCGACGCTTCACGATCGCCGATCCGGGCGGAGCCGATCGCGAGGTGTGGGTCGACTCATCCGGCCACCTCCTCAAGGTCGCGATTCCGTCGAAAGGCGTCGTGGCACTGCGAGACGATCCTCCGCGCTGACGGGCGATTCGCTTCTAGCGACTCGGACGCCCCGCTTCGCGGGGCGTTTTTCGCGTTTGTAGCGCCTGAAACCGCACGTTTATGTCCCCCGTACGCTCAGCCAGCCTTCAGTCCAGGATCAGTCTCATGCGCCTTGTCGCTTGTGCGCTGCTTGCGCTCGCGCCCGTTTTTTCCGCAGCCGCCCAGTCGCGCGACTCGGGTGCCGTTGCGCCGGTTTTGTCCCTCGAGGACGCGATCAGCATCGCACGTCGAAATAACCCCGTGTTTCTACAGACGCGGTCGGCCCAGAAGCGGGCTGGCGCGGCTCTCCGGTCGGCCTACGGCGTTCTGCTCCCGAACGTCTCGAGCAGCTTCTCCACCGGCTATCGTGAGGGGCGCCCGCAGTTCTTCGGTGGCCAGTCGTTCGGATCCACATCCGACGTGATGTCGACCGATGCGTCACTCAATATCGTTGCCACCTACAACGGGCAGAACCTGCTAGCCCCAAAGGCACAGCGCGCGACGCTCGACGCCGCCGAGAGCGACCTGTCGACCGCCGACGCGACGCTCCGCTTCACCGTGACGGGCCAATACTTGAACGTGCTCGCGGCGATGGCCCGCGCGCAATTGAACGACTCCCTACTGGCCAGCGCCAATGCACAGCTCGAGCTCTCCCGGGCACGAGCCGCCGTGGGCGCTGCCACCACGCTCGATGTCCGTCGTGCCGAGGTGCAGGTCGGTCAGGCGCAGGTTGCGGTGCTTCGGGAGCGGAACAACATCGAGACCGAGAAGCTGCGGCTGTTCATGCAGCTCGGTGTCGAGCAACCAGGCAATGTTCAGCTGATTACCAGACTCCCCGTCGATGAGCCAAAGCTGAATCTCGACGAGCTGCTGACGACTGCGCGCCGCCAGAACCCGGCGCTCTCAGCCGCCCGATCGCGCGAGTCCGCGGCCAACACCGGTGTCTCACAGGCCCGGTCAGCGTTCCTGCCAACGCTGCAATTCCAGACTGGACTCAGTGGATATACGAGTCAGGAAACCGATATCGAGTCGTCGATCAGTTCGCAGCGCAGCTCGGCCGCTCGCGGCCTCTCGAGCTGCCTCAGCACTGACTCGATCCGTACCGCCGTCGGACTGCCGAGCATCGCAGGTGCGTGCAGCTCGAGCTACACGTTCACGGATGCGAACGCGGCGGCCATGCGAAAGGACAACCAGCGCTACCCGTTCGGCTTCACGCGGGACCCCATCACGTTTTCCGCGTCGCTGTCGCTCCCGATCTTCAACGGGCTCCAGCGCGAACAGCGGATGCAGGAGGCCGAGGCCAACCGAAACGACGCTCGCTACAACGTTCGAGCGACGGAGCTGCGGCTCAGGGCGGACATCACGAGCGGGTATAACAACCTGTTCACGGCCTACCAGGCCGTGCAAATCCAGACGCGAAACTCCGAGGCAGCGCGCGAGGCGCTGGCGTTAGCCCAGGAGCGGTTCCGCGTTGGAGCGAACACGTTCGTCGACCTCGTGCAGTCCCGCGCGGATTACGAGCGCGCGGAGAGTGACCGTATCACGGCGATTTACGAATTCCACCGGGCATACGCCACGCTCGAGAGCGCGGTCGGCCGCCCCCTGCGTTAGGCATAGAGGACGAGATGAGCAAAAAGGTGAAGTGGTCGATTGGCGGCGCCTTGATCATTGGCATCGTGGCGTTCATGGCCGTCACCGCAGCCAAGCGCGGCAACAAGGGCACCGAAGTCCGCATCGAGGCCGTGCAGAAGCGCGATCTCGTCGCCTCTGTCACGGCGAGCGGCCAGGTGCAACCGCAGACGAAGGTCGATGTGGCCGCGGACATCAGCGGCCGCATCGTTCGCCTCGCGGTGAAGGAAGGGCAGATGGTCCAGAAGGGACAGTTCCTGCTGGAGATCGACCCCTCGCAGTACATCGCCGCGGTTCAGCGCGCAGAGGCGGCGCTGAGCTCGTCGAAAGCGCAGGAGGCGCAGGCGAAGGCCAACCTCATCCAGGCACAGCGCAACTATCAGCGTTCTGCGGACATCAAGAAGTCCAACGCGCAGCTCGTATCCGACGAGCAGCTCGAGCAGCTCAAGACGGCCGCGGAAGTTCAGGAGGCATTGCAGGAAGCGGCGGTGCACCAGGTCGAGCAGTCCGAAGCGCAGCTGCGTGACGCGAAGAGCAGCCTCGCCAAGACGACCATTCTGGCGCCGATGACCGGACGCGTGACTCGGCTCGCCGTCGAGCAGGGCGAGACGGCCGTACCGGGCACGTTCAACAAGGACGCTGCTACGCTCCTCACGATCGCGGACATGAGTGTGCTCGAGACCAAGGTGAAGGTGGACGAGACCGATGTGGCGCGCATCGAGCTCGGCGACTCGGCGATCGTGCAGATCGACGCATTTCCGGACACGACGTTCCTCGGCCGCGTGACGAAGATCTCCAACAGTTCGGTGAAGGCCGCGGCAACGTCCCAGGGTTCGGCCGACCAGGCCGTTGACTACGAGGTCACGATTCAGTTGGTAAACCCACCGAAGGACACGCGACCGGACTTCTCGGCGACGGCGAAAGTCGTTACCGACGCGCGCGCGCAGGCCCTGTCGATTCCGATCATCGCGCTCACCGTTCGCGAGAACGAGAAGCTCGAGAACAACGATACCTCGGCGATCGCACTCGGGCGGACGACGAACACCAAGCAGGTGGGCAAGAAGGACGTCGAAGGGGTATTCGTGGTCGGGACGGACAACAAAGTGACCTTCCGCCCCGTAAAGGTTGGCATCGCCGGCGAGAAGTACTTCGAGGTGCTCACGGGGCTGAAAGAGCGTGAGCGCATTGTCGGCGGGACCTACCAGGCGATCCGCGAGCTGAAGGACGGCGCGCTGGTCCGCGAACCCAAGAAAGACGACAAGAAGCCACAGGTATCCAAATCGTGATCCCAAACCCCACCGGCGAGCGCGTCGATGACGCGCTCGCGACGACTGGCGAACATTCCCTCAGCACCACCGCCGAGCGCAAAGCTGTCGTCGATGCGCCGGGTGCGGCGCCGACGAAGGATTGGGTGATCGTCACGCGCGGTCTCAAGCGCGAATACGACATGGGTGGCGAAGTCGTTCGCGCGCTGCGCGGCGTCGACATCGCCATTCGCCGGAACGAGTACGTCGCGATCATGGGGCCCTCTGGCTCCGGCAAGTCGACGCTCATGAACCTGATCGGCTGCCTCGATACGCCGAACGAAGGCGAGTACTGGCTGAACGGCCTCCTCGTCTCGCAGATGAGCGACGACGCGCTGGCCCGCGTTCGGAATAAGGAGATCGGCTTCGTCTTTCAGACGTTCAACCTGCTCCCGCGCGCGACGGCGCTGCATAACGTGGAGCTGCCGCTTGTATATGCGGGCGTCTCGTCCGACGAGCGGAAGCGTCGGGCGAAGGAAGCGCTCGATCGTGTGCAGCTCTCCGATCGCATGGATCACCGGCCTAACGAGCTCTCCGGCGGTCAGCGCCAGCGCGTCGCGATCGCCCGGGCGCTCGTGAACAACCCGTCCATCCTGCTCGCCGACGAGCCGACTGGTAACCTCGACTCGCAGACGTCCGAGGAGATCATGAAGGTCTTCGAGGGCCTCGCGTCGCAGGGTCAGACGGTGATCATGGTGACGCACGAGCCCGACATCGCGGCGCACGCGCGTCGCGTCGTCGTCTTACGCGACGGCATCATCGCCAGCGATGACCGCCGCGCTGCCTTCGCCGCGCGCATGGGGCTCTGAGTGCAGTTTTTCGAAGCCATTCGCCTCGCGCTGTCACAGATCAGGGTGCAGAAGCTCAAGAGCTTCTTCACCCTGCTTGGCGTCGTGATCGGGGTGATGTTCCTGATCGCGGTCGTATCGATCGTCGAAGGCATGAGCCGGTACGTCGAAGAGGACTTCGCGGCAAAGATCATCGGCAAGAACACCTTCTCGTTTCGTCGGCGGCCTGACGTCAACGTCGGCAACGTGAGCGATGAGACGTGGCGGGAGTATTCTCGTCGGCCGCGGATCTACGACGCGGACGTTGCGGTGGCACGCGGCGCTCTGCCGCCGGGAACTGTCTCCGCGGTCGAGAACATGACGTTCGCGTACGCGAACTCGCAGTACGGCCGGCCGCGTCAGGTGCAGGTCATCGCGACCGAGGCCGATTATTTCCGGATCAAGTCGTACAACCTCACGAACGGGCGTCTTTTCTCCCCGCAGGAGGCCCAGCTCGGAACGCCCGTGGTGATCATCGGGACCGAGGTGGCCAGCCACTTCTTCCGGGGACTGGACCCGATTGGCCGGGAGCTCCGCATCGGCGGCAACACCTATTCGGTCATCGGTCTGCTCGAGAAGCAGGGCAACGTGTTCGGCTTCTCGCTCGACCGCATGGTGATCGGCCCTTACAAGTCCCCGCTCTCGCGCGTCACCAATCCCCGAGGGGACATCGACGCGCTCGTGGTACAGGCGCCCACTCGCGAGCTGCTCGACGACGCGATGGAGAGCGTGCGCGAGGTCATGCGAGGGTTCCGGCGACTTCCGCCAGCGCGACCCGACAACTTCGCGCTCGAGACGTCCGACGCGGCGCTGTCGTTCTTCAATGAGCTGAAGGGCAAGCTGATCCTGTTCGGCACTGCTTTGCCGGCCATTGGGCTGGTAGTCGGCGCGATGGTGATCATGAACATCATGCTCGTGGCGGTCGCCGAGCGGACGCGCGAGATCGGGATCCGGAAGGCGTTAGGCGCGAAGCGCCGCGACATCCTGTCGCAATTCCTCGTCGAGTCGGCGACGCTCAGCGTGTGCGGGGCCGCCATTGGCATTGGCCTCGGGATCGCGCTCGCGAAGGTGGTGTCCGCCGTGTCACCCCTCCCGGCGAGCGTCGCGCCATGGTCGATCGCGCTCGCCCTGCTCGTCGGCGCGGGCGTTGGGATCGTCGCCGGGATGTACCCGGCGAGCCGAGCCGCGAGGCTCGACCCCATCGCGGCCCTTCGCCAGGAGTAGCGCGATGCGGTTTCTCGATCGACTGACGATCATCAAGGAAGGCATCGGCATCGCGCTCGACGCCATCCGGTCGAACAAGGTCCGGGCAAGCCTAACGATCATGGGCGTGGCCGTCGGCGTCTTCGTGGTGACCGCCATGGCGGCTGCCGTGCACGGCATTCGCGCCAGCTTCCAGAGCGATGTCGACGCGTTCGGCGCGACGTCCTTTCAGGTCCGCCGGCGCGGGATCGACCTCGGCGGCTGCGATGGCACGGACGACACGTGCCCCGAGCGCCGCAACCCGGCGCTGACCCTGGGCGAGGCGGCGGCCATTCGGCGACTCCCGAACGTGCAGGCCGTCACGGTGATCTGGGGCGACTCGAAGCCGTTCCGGTACCACGACCGGTATCTGCGCGACGTCGGGTACGATGCGCTCAGCTCGGAGTGGCTTGAGACCGATGCCGGTGACATTTCCCCGGGGCGCAACTTTTCCGCTCTCGAGGAGCAGGCCGCAGCGCGCGTGGTGATCATCAATGATTCGCTGCAGTCGCAGCTCTTCGCGGAGAGCGATCCAATCGGCAAGGAAATCCAGATCGACGCGGAGCCGTTCACCGTCATTGGCGTGTATCACGCCACGGCGGGGTTCCTCAAGACCATGGACGGCCGAGGGCCTGACAAGCCTCGCGCTATCGTTCCGTTCCTGACGGCCCGGCGTCACCTCGGGCTCTGGGAGCGGGGCGTGGTGATGATGGTGAAGCCGAGAGTCGAAGCACCGCAAGCCGAGGCCATGGACGATGTGACGGCACTCTTGCGTGGGATGCGCGGACTGCGGCCTGGTCAGCCTAACAACTTCGCGCTCGTGACGTCCGAACGGATGATGGAGACCTTCGACAAGATCTTCGGCGCGATCTTCATGGTCGGCCTGGCACTCTCGGCCGTCGGTCTGCTCGTTGGTGGCGTCGGCGTCGTCGCGATCATGATGATCTCCGTAACGGAACGCACGCGAGAGATCGGTGTGCGCAAGGCCCTGGGCGCCACGAAGGCAACAATTCTCTGGCAGTTTCTCGTGGAAGCGGCAACCCTGACATCGATAGGCGCGGTGATCGGCCTCGTTGGCGGCGCGGGCGTGGCGGCGCTGATGAAGCAGTTCTCGCCGATCCCGGCCGCGGTCCCAACACCTGCCATCCTCGCCGCGCTCGTCGGCAGTGCGGTGACCGGAATTGTATTCGGCATGATGCCCGCGGCGCGTGCGGCGCGACTCGACCCCGTGGAAGCACTGCGCTACGAGTAGCGGGTCGAGAAACTACATCAGGGCTGGGACGTAGGGTCCGGATCGGCGGCGCCGAGCGCGCCGTCTTCACCTGCCTGACAGATCCGGACCATGCACTTCTTCGAGGCTATTCGCCTCGCCCTGACTCAGATTCGCGCGCAGAAGCTCAAGAGCTTCTTTACGCTGCTCGGTGTCACCATCGGCGTCATGTTCCTCATCGCCGTCGTCTCCATCGTCGAAGGCATGAGCCGTTACATGGAGAACGATTTCGTTGGGCGACTGATGGGCATCAACACGTTCGAGCTGCGCCGTCTTCCGAACATCAACATCGGCAACGTCACCGACGACGAGTGGCGCGCCTGGCAGCGGCGACCGCGGATCAAGGTCTCCGATATCGAACCGATCACGTCGGCCCTGCCGGCCGGCACGCGATGGGCAACCGAGAGCAGTGACAACGTGCAGGCCGAGTCGCCATTCGCTCGTCCCCGCAAAGTGGTCGCGCAGACGGTGGGCGGGGACTACTTCGAGATCAAGAAAATGCGACCGTCGCTCGGCAGGCTGTTCTCCGCTCACGAGACCGCTGCCGGCTCTCCCGTGATCGTCGTCGGCGACGAAGTGGCGAAGTATTTCTTCCCTAACGTGAATCCGATCGGCCACGCGCTGAAGGTGGGCGGCATTCCATATGAAGTCATCGGCGTGGCGGAACGGCAGGGATCCATCTTCGGCATCTCACTGGACAAGTTCGTGATCGCGCCGCAGGGCTCCGCGCTGCAGCGACTCGTGAATCCGCACGGTGTGATCGATGGCTTGACCGTGCAATCACCGAACGCCGAAGCGCTTCTGTCCACCATGGAGCAGGTGCGTCAGGTGATGCGCGGGCGTCATCGGTTACGGCCGGCGCAGCCCGACAACTTCGACCTCTCCACGTCGCAGTCGGTGCTCAAGTTCTGGGAGGGCATCAAGTCGAAGATGGTCGTGGCCGGCGTGGCCTTGCCCGCCTTCGGGCTCGTGGTTGGCGCGATCGTGATCATGAACATCATGCTCGTCGCCGTCGCCGAGCGGACGCGCGAGATCGGGATCCGGAAGTCACTCGGTGCGCGGCGCCGTGACATCCTCGCTCAATTTCTCGTCGAATCAGCCACGCTCAGCACCGTCGGCGCGCTCGCCGGCATCGCGTTAGGTATCGGCGCCGCCCAGGCCGTGGCCGCGCTCTCTCCCCTGCCCGCGACCGTCGCGCCGTGGTCGCTCGTGGCCGGCACACTCGTCGGCGCCGGCGTCGGCATCCTCGCGGGAGTGTACCCGGCAAGCCGCGCCGCCCGGCTGGATCCGATCATCGCCCTGCGACAGGAGTGAGGTCCTGATATGCCACGCTTCCAGGGGATCGCCTCCGTCTTCGAGGGCGTCGGCATCGCGTTCGACGCCATTCGCGCCAACAGGGTGCGCGCCGGCCTAACGATTCTCGGCGTCGCCGTCGGAGTGTTCGTGGTCGTCGCCATGTCGGCCGCCGTGCACGGCATCAACGCGAGCGTCGCGCGTGATCTGGAATCCGCCGGGCCCACGAGCTTCTACGTCTATCGCGTGCCGATCTCTCTGGGTGAGGCGTGCGACGGCACTGACGACACCTGCCCGTGGCGGCGCAATCCGCCACTGACCATCGATGAAGCCGCCGCGATCGGCCGGCTCGAATCGGTCGAAGCCGTGACGGCGCACATCGGCACGAACGCGTCGTTCAAGTATCACGATCGGCTCCTCCGCAGCGCGGGCCTGGATGGGTACACGCCCAATTGGACCGACGTCGACGGCGGCGACATCTATCCCGGCCGGAGCTTCACGTACGCCGAGCATCAGACAGCCGCGCACGTCGTGATCGTGAACGAGAAGATGGCGACGCAACTGTTCAACGACTCCGACCCGCTGGACAAAACGATCGATGTGAACGGCGTCCCCTTCACCGTGATCGGTGTCTACCACTACACGGCGAGCTTCCTCGGGAAACCCGGATCATCCACGAGCGGCGACGCCCCCATGGCCATCGTGCCGCTCGAAACTGCTCGGCGCGACCTCAGTGCGAGCCTTCACTGGCTGGACCTGACCGTGAAGCCGAGGTCGACGACATCGCAGACCGAAGCGCTCGATGACGTCACTGCCCTGCTGCGCGCGCGTCGTGGAATCCGTCCGGCGACGGCCAACAATTTCGCGGTCGTCACATCAGACCGGCTGCTCGAGGTCTACAACGGGTTCTTCGGCGTGTTCTTCCTCGTCATGGTGGCCCTGTCGGGTGTTGGCCTCATGGTGGGCGGTGTCGGCGTAGTCGCGATCATGATGATCAGCGTCACCGAGCGGACGCGCGAGATTGGCGTCCGAAAGGCGTTAGGCGCCACGCGACGCATCATCCTCTGGCAGTTCCTCGTCGAGGCCGCGACGCTGACCTCGATCGGGGCGATTGCCGGCCTCGTGGCCGGGGGCATTCTGGCCCAGCTGGTCGACCACTTCACGCCGATCCCGGCCTCGATTCCGCCCGGCGCAATCGTCGCGGCGCTGGCGGCGAGCGCGTTTACGGGGATTCTGTTCGGGATGATGCCCGCGGCTCGTGCTGCGCGGCTCGATCCCATCGAGGCGCTTCGGTACGAGTAGGACCAGAGGCCCGCAGTCGCTCTCAATCACCTGGCGACCAGGCTTTTTCCGCGCTTCGACCTTGATTTAGGTGAACCTAACTATACTTTTTCTGTCGGCTCACATTGGTCGACCCACCGGACCAGCGTATCTTTCTTGTGAACGGATTCACAAGAACCATCCGGGCGGGGCGCTTCAGCTTCGACGTCCGCTCACCCATGCGATTCACTGACGTTCTCGCGATAGCCCTCGGACAGATCAGAGCGAACAAGCTTCGCTCGTTCTTCACGTTGCTCGGCATCATCGTGTCCGTCGCGTTTCTCGTGGCGGTGGTCGCGATCATCCAGGGGATGAACGCGTACGTGCGCGAGAACATCGCCGGCGCCGTGGTGGGCGCCAATTCGTTCCAGGTGCGCCGCACTCCCCTCCAGCTCGCGCCCGTCAGCGACAACGAGATGGATCGGATCCGCCGGCGACCTCGGATCAGCCTCCGCGACGCGGAAGCGGTCACAGCCGCGCTACCGGAGGCCAGAGCCATCAGCATCCAGTCTGGCTGGCCGACGCCGCAGGCGGACATTGTGTGGCGCGACAAGACACTGGCTGACGTGCCCATCTTCGGCGTGACGCCGTCGTACCAGGAGGTCCAGGACTACCGCATCGCCGCCGGGCGTCCGCTGACCGATGTCGACATCGCTCAGCGGCAACCTGTAATCGTCGTCGGCGCCGACATCGCGACCAAGCTATTCGACAACGTGGAAGCCGTGGGACGCGACGTCCGCATCCTGGGTGAGCGGCTAACCATCGTCGGCGTGATCCGGCCGAAGGGACGCGTCCTCGGTCAATCCTTCGACGCATTCGCGCTGATGCCGCTCCCCCGCTTCGAGATGCTTTATGGCCGCCGCAGTACAACGACCATCTCGGTCAAGATGAACGAGGCGGTCGACGTGGCTCCCGCAATGGCGCGTGCCGAGGAAGCCATGCGCATCGCCCACGGCCTCCGGCCAGGAGAGGACAACGATTTCTCCGTCGAGACGGCGGACGCGCTGGTCAATTTCTGGAAGACACTCACCCGTGTGCTGTTCAGCGTGATTCCCGCCGTAGTCGCCATCGGGATCGTGGTCGGCGGCATCGTCATCATGAACATCATGCTCATGGCGGTGAACGAGCGGACGCGGGAGATCGGGATACGGAAGGCCGTCGGCGCAACACGGGCGGACATCAGCCGCCAGTTCTTCGTCGAGACGATTACCCTGTCGAGCCTTGGCGGGGCGCTGGGCGTGCTCGGTGGCTGGGCATTCGCGGTCCTCATTGCGTTCGCCTCGCCGCTGCCAGCGCGCGTGAGCTCCTGGTCCGTGCTCGCCGCTCTCGCGTTAGGTGGAACGGTCGGTGTGATCTTCGGGGTCTACCCCGCGCGACGAGCCGCTCGTCTCGACCCGATTACCGCGCTGCGCGCCGAGTAGCCCGGACGCCGCGCAGACTGCCATGAAACTCCGCGATCAGCTACGCGAGAACGTCGGCATCGCCTTCGATGCGCTCCGCTCCAGCAAGCTGCGCTCGGCGTTGACGATCCTCGGTGTCGTCATTGGCGTGTCGACGGTGATGTCGATGGCGGCGATCGTGCGCGGCATCCAGCGCCAGATCGTGCGGACGATCGAGGTCGCCGGCCCGACGACCTTCTACGTCATGAAGGTCTACTCGCAAACGCCGCTCAATCCCGACGCGCTGCCGAAATGGGTACGCGTTCGCCCAGACCTCACCAAACGGGAAGCCGAGCGGATCGCCCAGCTTCCGGAAATCGCCTATGGCGCGATCTGGGCGCAGATCCTCGGTCGGCTGGAATACAAGGGGCAGCGCACACAGCCCGCGCAGCTGATCGGCGCGGACGACCGATTCACCGAGATTCAGGGCGGCGACCTCGCCGCGGGACGTTGGTTCACTCGCGCGGAGCTCTCGTCCGGGTCACCGGTTGCCGTCGTCAACGAGAACTCGGCGCGCAGGCTTTTCGGCCGCGAGTACCCCGTCGGGAAAACCATTCGGCTTGGCGGACGGCCGGTGGAAGTCATCGGGCTTTACATGCCGCCGGAGAACATCTTCACGCCCCCGGGAACAGAGGTCAGCGCGATCGTCCCGTACCTCCTCGTCGAGCATCAATTCACGATGGACAAGACCAACGGCCTCTACATCGCCGTGAAGCCGCGTCCAGGCATCCCGGTCGGGCAGGCACAGGAAGCGGTGACCGTCCTCCTTCGCGAGCTCCGCCATCTCCGACCATCCGAGAAAAGCACATTCGACCTCATCACACAGGACCAGATCCTCGACATCTTCGACAAGCTCACAGGCGCCTTCTTCCTCGTAATGATCGTCCTGTCTTCTGTCGGTCTGATGGTGGGAGGAATCGGCGTCATGGCAATCATGATGGTGTCGGTGACCGACCGGACCCGGGAGATCGGTGTACGCAAAGCGCTCGGCGCCACGCGGGGCGACATCATGCTCCAGTTCCTGATCGAGGCCGCGACCCTCACGGGGATTGGTGGCGCGATAGGCATCGTGATCGGCCTCGGCGCCGGCGGTGTGGTCACGAAAATCATGAACGTCGACGCCGCCCCGCCTGCGACGCTCACGGCCATTGCGGTCACCGTGTCGATCGGGATCGGCGTCGTATTCGGGCTCCTTCCGGCGCGTCGTGCGGCGCGTCTCGACCCGGTCGAGGCCCTGCGCTACGAGTAGCGCCTGTTAGCTTCTTCGCATGGCCGATCTGAACGTTCTCGCGATCTTCGCGCACCGGGACGACGCCGAGCTCACGTGCGGCGGTACGCTCATCAAGCTTGCCTCGCAGGGGCATCGGACGGGAATCCTCGATCTTACCGAAGGCGAGATGGGCACGCGGGGTTCCGCGGCCATCAGGGCGGCGGAGGCCGAGCGGGCGGCGGCGGTCCTGGGCGTCGCGATTCGTGAGAATCTGCAGCTGCCTGACGCGGGTATCGTGAACACGCCCGAAACGCGTCGCCTCCTCGCCCGAGTGATCCGCCGCCATCGGCCAGCGATCGTAATCGCGCCGGCGCCGCAGGGCCGGCACCCGGATCACCGGGTGACGGCGGAGCTCGTGCGCGATGCGTGCTTCATATCGGGGCTCGCCAAGGTGGAGCCCGACCTGGCCAAGCATCGCCCGCGGAAGGTGATCCACTGCGTCACGTATCGAGAGGACAGCTTGCGACCAACCTTCGTCGTGGACATCTCCGATCAATTCGACCAGAAGCTCGAGGCGATTCGCTGCTACGGCTCACAATTCGACACGGTTACGCAGGCGGGTGAGGTGTACCCGAATGGTGACCCGCTGTACGAGATCGTGCGTCATCAGGCGGCGCACTATGGCTCGTTGATCCGCACTCGGTACGGGGAGCCTTTCTTTACGACGGAAACAATGCGCGTCGACGACATCACCACACTCGAGGTAGCGACGTTTTGAGTCTCTCCACTGGATCGAACGCCGACTCCGTGTCCTACGGGTCCTATCTCGCACTCGACGAGCTGCTCTCGCTGCAGCGCCCTCGATTACCCGAGCATCCGGACGAGCTGCTCTTCATCGTCGTGCACCAGGCCAGCGAGTTGTGGTTCAAGTGCATGTTGCACGAGATGGATCACCTCACGCGCGCGATGGAGCGCGGCGAGGTGATGTACGCCGTGCTCACCGTTCGGCGGTTGAATGCGTTGGTGCAGATCGTGGCGGCGCAGCTGGCTGCGCTCGAGACGATGCCGCCGCAGCACTTCGCTCAGTTCCGAGGCTACCTCGGCAGCTCCAGCGGCTCGCAGAGCGTGCAGTTCCGAGCACTCGAAGCCACATCCGGCGCCCGTGATCCGCATTTCCTCCAGGTAATTCAGGAGCACGGCCCCGTTCCGGACCTCGTGCAGCGCGCGCTCGAGAGGCCGACACTCGAGGAACTGTTCGAGCGGCTCGTCGCGCGCGAAGGCGTGACCGTGGAATCGCTGTATACCGGCCCGGCACCGACACCGCTCTTTCTCCTCGCCGAGGGGCTGCTGGAATACGACTCGGGATTCGCGAGGTGGCGGTTCCTGCACGTCCAGCTCGTGGAGCGGATCATTGGCCCCATGACGGCGGGCAGCGGCGGGACGTTAGGCGCGCGGTATCTTCAGCGAACGGTGTCTCAGCGCTTCCTGCCCCGCCTGTGGGAGGTTCGAGCCAAGTTCTTCAATCCGTCGCGGGCCGCGGCGGTCGCCGATGCCCCCGGCTCGAATGGTGAAGGGTCGCGGTGATTCGCGACATCAGCATTGCGCTACGAGAAGGCACGCCGGAATGGCCTGGAGACACGCCGTACGCGTGCCGCTGGGCGTCGCTGATCGCGAAGGGGGAGAGCGTGAACGTGTCCGCGGTGCTCGGGAGTCCGCACGTGGGGACGCACGCGGACGCGCCGTTGCATGTCAGGGACGGTTGGCCGGGATCTCATGAGCTGGCGCTCGACGCGTTCGTTGGTCCGGCGAGCGTAGTCGATGTGAGCTCGGTGTCGGGCCTCATCGAAGCCGACGCGCTGGCGTATGACCCGGACGTCCACGGCGAGCGGCTACTGCTCCGCACGGGTCGCACGATCGCCGGCGGGCAATTTCCCGACGAGTGGCCGTGCTTGAGCGAAGCGTGCGCGCGGACGCTTCTGGGCCGTGGGCTCAGGCTCCTCGGGGTCGACGCGCCGTCGGTGGACCCACGGACGAGCAAGACGCTGCCCGTGCACCACATGCTCTTCTCGTCCAACGCGTACATCCTCGAGAACCTCGACCTCCGGCGGGTGACGCCGGGGCCGTATGAGCTGATCGCCCTGCCGCTCAAGTACATGGCGTTGGACGCCGCGCCGGTGCGGGCGGTGCTGCGGGACACCAAGGGCTGAAGGCGTCGGTGCCTAACGGTCAGGATCTCGCGATTCGCGCCGAGCACGTCACGCGTGATTTCGGACCGGTGCGCGCCCTCGATGCGCTCTCGCTCGAGATCCCGAAGGGCATCGTGTTCGGGTTTCTCGGACCTAACGGGGCGGGCAAGACCACCGCGATTCGCGTACTGCTCGGGCTCATCGATCCGAGCGCGGGGCACGCCGAGGTGCTCGGGCTCGACACTCGTCGCGACGGCTCCGCCATTCGAACACGGTGCGGGGCGTTGCTGGAGCATCCCGGGCTCTACGAGCGGCTCTCGGCTTACGACAATCTGGATTTCTACGGGCGGGCGTGGCGGATCCCGCGCGGTGCACGACAGGAGCGCAGTCGCGAGCTGCTGACGCGTTTCGGCCTCTGGGAACGTCGAGATGACCCGGTCGGTCGTTGGAGCCGAGGCATGAAGCAAAAACTTGCCGTCGCGCGTGCGGTCCTTCACCGGCCGGACGTGGTGTTTCTCGACGAGCCGACGTCAGGCCTCGACCCGGTGGCGACCGCCGGACTGCGCGAGGACCTGGCCGCGCTGGCCGCGCAGGAGGGCGTGACGGTCTTCCTTACGACGCACAACCTCAACGAGGCTGAACGCCTCTGCGCGCAGGTCGGAGTGATTCGCGGCGGGAAGCTGCTCGCGGTCGGGAGCCCGGAGCAATTGCGCGCGAGAGGTGATTCCGGACGGGTCGACATCCTGGCGACGGGCCTCACCGAGGAGATCGTTAGGCAGCTCGCCAGACGCGCGGATGTGCAGGCGGCCACAGTCAGCGGCGATCACCTCTCGGTCTCGCTGTCCAACGGAGCGAATGTGGCCCCGATCGTCGCATGGCTCGTGCAGCACGACGTCGGCGTCGAGGAGGTGCGAAAGGTGCGAGCGACCCTCGAAGACGCGTTCCTCGATCTCGTGGGTGCCGAAGCAGCAGAGTACGGCGAAGGCTCCGGAGGCGCGACGTGACCCACGACGTCTGGACCGTCGTCTGGAAAGAGTGGCAGGAGTTTCGTGATCAACTGCTCTCGCTCAGGCGCGGTGGCCTGTCGGCATTGATTCTCGCGTTGATTCTCGGCGTCGTGGCGCCGGTGCAGCTCGGAGCCGAATGGGTCGAGTCGCGCCTGATCATCGGCTACTGGCCCTTTCTTGCCGCGACGATGGTGTCCTCTCTCATTGCGGATTCGGTTGCGGGGGAGCGCGAACGGCACACGCTCGAGACGCTCCTCGCGAGCCGCCTCTCCGACTCCGCGATCCTCATCGGAAAGATCATCGCCGCCGTGCTGTATGGCGTCGGGTTCGCGGTCGCGAACCTGGTCATCGGGCTCATCGCGGTGAACGTGGCGCACGGTGAGAACGGATTGATCGTGTTCGCGCCGCAGCGATTCATCGTGACGGTGGTTCTCACCATCCTCGCATCGCTGCTCATGGCCGGAATCGGCGTCTTCATCTCCCTTCGCGCATCGACGGTCAAACAGGCGCAGCAATCGTTCGGAATCGCGCTCATCGTACTCACAATGGGGCCGTTGTTGCTGTTCAACGCCCTCAGCTACGAGACCCGCACGGCGCTCTTGAGCCGCCTGGGTCGAGTTGGAGAGACGCGTATCGAGGCGTATGTCGTGGCCGGACTGTTCGTGCTGTCGGTGGTCGTGATCGGTGGGGCGCTGGCGAGGTTCAAGCGGGGGAAGCTCGTCCTCGACTGACCCAACCATCGGCGGGTTTTGCCGAGGTATCGCTAACCGCTATATTCACTTATGCCACAGCCCGTATATCTCGATCACGCCGCGACAACCCCCGTCCGCCGGGAGGTGTTCGAGGTGATGGAGCCGTTTTACGGCCCGCGCTTCGGGAACCCCTCGAGCGTGCACCGCTGGGGCCGCGAGGCGCGCGCCGCGCTGGACGAAGCTCGCGAGCGCGTCGCCCGTTGTCTCGGCGCGCACCCCGACGAGGTCTGCTTCACGTCAGGCGGCACCGAAGCCGACAACCTGGCAGTCCTTGGCCCGCTCCGCTCGCAGGTTGAAAAAGGACGCCGAGTCATCCTGTCCACGCCCATTGAGCACAAGGCCGTGCTCGCGACGGTCCACCACGCGGCGCGCGATGGTGTGACCGAGCGCATGCTCACGGTGACGAAGAGCGGAGTCGTTGATGTCACGGCCAGTGAAGCTGCGATCGACGATTCGGTTGCCGTCTGCACGGTGATGTGGGTGAACAACGAGGTTGGCACGATCCAGCCTGTTCCCGAGATCGCGGAACGCGTCAAGGCGCATGGTGGGATCATGCACACCGACGCCATCCAGGCGTTCGGGAAGATCGACATGGACGTGAGCAAGCTGGGAATCGACCTGCTCTCGATCTCCGGCCACAAGATCGGCGCACCGAAGGGAATCGGCGCGATGTACATCCGGCGCGGGACGCGACTCGATCCGCTCTTTCATGGCGGGACGCAGGACCGCGGTCGCCGTCCCGGCACGGAGAACGTCGCCTACGCGGTCGCGCTTGCCCGTGCCGCCGAACTCGCCGTCGAGGAGCGCGAAGTGGAATGGGCTCGACTCGAGTCGCTTCGTGACTCGCTCGAGGAAGGTTTGCTCGCTCGCATTCCCGACGCCGTGGTACATGGGCGCGGCGCGGCGCGGGCGCCGCACGTCCTCAACATCTCTGTTCCGGGCACCGACAGCGAGTCGCTGCTCATGGCGCTCGATCTCGCCGGGGTGGCGGCATCGGCCGGCTCGGCGTGTCAGAGCGGAAACGTGACGCCGTCGCACGTGCTGCTGGCCATGGGCGTGAAAGCCGACCTCGCGATCGCCGCCGTGCGCATGAGTCTTGGCTCGCTCACGACGCAGGAGCACGTGACGCGAGTCGTCGAGCTCTTCCCCGCCCTCATCGCGAAGGCGCGCCGCTTGTCGGGCGCGGCCTAACGAGCGTATGAGCGAGCGGGTACTCGTCGCGATGTCGGGCGGGGTGGATTCATCCGTCGCCGCTGCCCTGCTCCACGAGCAGGGCTACGAGGTCATCGGCGCCACGATGAAGCTGTTCTGCTACGGCGACGATGTCCCCGACCGCCCGTGTTGCTCGCTCGATTCCATCAACGATGCGCGTCGCGTGTGCGAACGACTCGGCGTCCCGCACTATGTGCTCAACCTGGAGAGTGCATTCGGGCGCGACGTGATCGATGACTTCGTGACGCAGTACGCCGCCGGCCGAACGCCGATCCCGTGCGTGCGATGCAATACGTTCACCAAGTTCCGCGATCTGCTCCACAAGGCCGACGCGCTGGAAGCGCAATGGATCGCAACCGGTCACTACGCGCGCACGCGATCGGGTGAGCTGCTGCGCGGTCGGGACGCGTCGAAGGACCAGAGCTACTTCCTCTGGGGGATCGACCGCGCCGTCGTTAGGCGCATGCTCCTGCCCGTCGGCGAGATGACCAAGCCCGAGACGCGCGAGCGTGCGCGAGCGCTCGGCCTCACCGTCGTCGCGGACAAGGTGGAGAGTCAGGACATCTGCTTCGTTCCCGACGGCGACCATGCGAAGGTGATCGCGCGCCGACTTGGCTCGGACACACCCGCGCTATCCCGCGGTCCGGTCGTGCTGCTCGACGGGACCGTCGTCGGGGAGCATGACGGCTACGCGCGCTACACCATAGGTCAGCGCCGCGGCGTTCCAGGCGGGTTTGCGGAGGCGATGTACGTCGTCGCCATTCGGCCGGCCGATCGCTCCGTCGTGATCGGGCCGCGTGCCGCACTCCTCGGGCGCGGTGTCGTGGCTCGCGAGATGAACTGGCTCGTCGATCCAATGCCTGTTGGCGCGCGGGTCGAGGTACAGGTGCGCCATCGTGCGCATGCCACACCCGCGGAAATCGTCAGGGTGGACGGTGCCGAGGTCGAGCTGGCACTCGAGGAACCCGTGTCGGCGATTACGCCCGGGCAGTCGGTCGTGCTCTACGAGGGTGACCGTGTTCTGGGCGGTGGCTTCATCGAGCGTGGGGGCGCTGCGGCGCGAACCGCGCTTCCCGTGTTGGCGGCGTAGCAGCTTTCTCAGTACTTCAGGCCGCCCGCCTCGGCGAACTCCCGCATCATCCGCTCCTGCTCCTCGGTCAGCTTCTCCGGGACGGAGATCTGGACCTCGATGATCAGGTCACCGCGCTGACCGTCTTTCGCGATGCCCTGGCCGCGGACGCGGAATCGCCTGCCCGACGCGGTGCCGGCCGGGATCCGGATCGCCACGCGCTTCTTCTCGAGCGTCGTTACGCTGATCTTCGAGCCTAACGTCGCCTGCGCGATGTTGATCGGGACCGTGGCGATGAGATCCAGCCCGTCGCGTTTGTAAAAGCGGTCCGGTTGCACCTGGAGCGTGATGACGAGATCGCCCGGCGGCGCGCCGGCGGATCCGCGGCCACCCTGCCCCTTGAGGCGAATCTTGGTACCGGTGTCCGACCCGGCCGGGACGGTGATCATCACCTTTTTCCGGTTGCGCACTTCCCCCGCACCACCGCACTTGGGGCAGCGCTCGGACGGAATCTGTCCACGCCCGAGGCACATGGGGCACGGCCGGTTTACGGCGAACCCGCCCTGGCCGAACGAGATCACGCCGCGGCCGTTGCATTCAGGGCACACTTTCAGTGTCGCGCCGGGCGCAGCACCGGACCCGTTGCAGACGTCGCACTCCTCGTTCACCTCGAGCTCGACCGAGACCTTGTCGCCCGTCGCGGCAACGCGGAACGGAACCTCGAGCATCGTTTCGACGGTTTGTCCCCGCTGCTCTTCACGCTGCCGCGTCCCGGCTCCCCGTTCCGCGCCGCCGCCGAACATCGACGCGAACAGGTCACCAAGGCCGCCGATACCGCCAATGTCGAAGTCCTGGAAGCGGAACTCCTGCTCGCGGCCCGCGCCTCCGCCAGCGCCTGGGCGCGGCGCGCCGGACGGTCGCGGACCGCTCCGCGCACCGCCCCCGAAGCCGCCGAACGCGCCGAGCCGGCGCATGTCGTCGTATTGCTTCCGCTTTTCGGCGTCGCCCAACACGGTGTAGGCCTCGGAGATCTCCTTGAAGCGCTCCGCGGCCTTCGCGTCGTTCGGGTTCTTGTCCGGGTGGTGCTTGGCAGCGAGTCGGCGGTACTGCTTCTTGATCTCGTCCTGGGATGCGGATGACGAGACGCCGAGGACCGCGTAGAAGTCCTTCGTTTGCGCCATGGATCAGGTCAGCGTGTCGTCAGCCGTTCCACTGCTTCACGACGACGCGCGCTGGCCGGAGCAGCTGCCCGTTGAACACGTAGCCGCGCTGGTAGACTTTCCCCACCAAATGGTCGTCTTCGGGCGACAGCGCGGGCTCGGTACCAACCGCCTCGTGGACTTTCGGGTCGAATGGGTGATCGAGTGGGTCGACGACCTCGAGGCCATGTCCCGCGAGCGACTTCAGCATTTTGCGCTCGACCATGTCCACGCCCTGCACGACAGTCGCGGCGTCGACGCTGGTTGGATCGACGTGGGCGAACCGGGTGAGGTCATCGAGCGCGTCGATGAGACCACGCACCATCTCGCCCTGAGCGCGCCATCCAGCCTCCTGGCGTTCCCTGGTCGCCCGTTTCCGGAAGTTGTCGTATTCGGCAGCCAGCCGAAGATGCTTGTCCCGCTGCTCGTCGACCCTTCGCTGCCACTCCTCGCGGGTTGAAAGCTCGGCCACATCGCTACCCGTGTCCGGCGCGCCGCTCCCGTCGCCCTGTTCGGTGACCGGGGCCTGCTCCGTTGGCGCCTGATCGTCTTCGCCGTTCACGGATGCGCTGCCGCGGGCGCCGCGCTCGTAGGCGTCTTCGGAGTTCGATGGATCAGGGTTTCGTTTCGTATCGTTCATTGAACGCTGCTCGTGTGCAGTGAAATGTCTTCGGGTCGCGAGCGGCGTGCAACCGAGTGGCACACCGAACGGCAGGTGAGTTTGACGGGCAACGCGCGTGCCCCGGGAGGTCTGCCGATGCGGCAGACGGGAATTGGGCTAAAGCATACGACGCAGAATGTCGAGCGCCGCCTGGGTGGAGCGAAATCGAATCTCGGCCCGGTCACCAATGAACCGGGAACCGTGGGTCCTCACGGTCCCCTGCATATCGACGCCGATCCAGACCAGCCCCACCGGCTTGTCAGCGGTCCCGCCCCCGGGCCCGGCAACCCCCGTAATGGACATCCCGATTTCCGCGCCAATGATTCGTCGCGCACCGGCCGCCATCTCGATCGCTACCTGCTCACTCACGGCACCATGCGCGTCGAGTGTCTCCTGCCGCACGCCAAGCAGGCCGTGCTTCACCTCGTTCGAATATGCGATCACGCCGCCGAATACGACGGCGCTCGAACCGGGGATCGCCGTGAGGCGGGCGCCAAGCAAACCTCCGGTGCAGCTCTCAGCCACGGCGACGTGGAGCGTGCGGGCCTCGCACGCCTTCAGGACGGCCGCCGCCAGATCGGTACCATTCTCGCCGTACGCATAACGCGAAACGTGCTGGCGCAGCTGCGCGGCAGCCTTGTCCAGCGCTCCATCGGCCTCCGTCGCACTGCGGTCGCGTGACGTTAGGCGGAGGTCCACGCCCTCCTGGCCCGGCAGATAGGCGAGTGACAGTCCATCGACCCCGGCGGCGAGCGGCCCGAGCACCTCGGCAAGCTTCGATTCCGCGATTCCGGTGGTCCGAATCGTTCGCGATCTGACCACCGTGAGCCCGGTGCCGACCCGGTCTTGCAACCGCGGCAACAGCTCGTCGGCCAGCATGCCACGCATCTCGCGCGGAACGCCTGGCAACATCGCGCACCACCGGCCGCGCTCGTCCTCGAGCCAGATGCCCGGCGCCGTGCCGTGGTGGTTGGTGAGGACCGTGGCGTCGCGCGGGATCATGATCTGACCGCGATTCGTGAGCGGGATTTCGCCTCGCCCACGTTCCCGCCACAGCGCTCGAAGAGCCTCCCAACGCTCCTCGTCCGGCACGAGGTCCCGGCCGAACAGCTCGGCGATCGCCGGTCGCGTTCGGTCGTCGCTCGTGGGGCCGAGGCCTCCGGTGGTGATGACGGCCCCGGTTCGGTCGAGCGAGTCGCGAACGGCCGACGCGATCTCGCTGGCCTCATCGCCGACCGTGGCACGTCGTACGATCGATACGCCGATGGAGGCGAGCGTGCGCGCGAGATGCGCCGCATTGGTGTCGATCGTGAATCCGAGGAGCAGCTCGTCGCCGATGGTGATCAGTTCCACGTTCATGGAACGAAACCTATCAGCTACCGGTTCGCTTCTCGCGCCGAGCTGCCAAGGATGTAGCCGTATCGCCGCGCATACAGGGCGAGCGAGTACAAGGTCAACGCCACTGCGCCGACCATCGACGCGGCAGTCACGCAGCCGTTGAAGAGCGCGAAGTATCGCCACGCGTCGGCTGTCCAGTGCCGCTCCGCGGCGAGCGCCGCGGCAAAGAACCAGAAGAAGGACGCGCCGGCCCAGATCGACTGGAAGGCGGTCTTCCATTTGGCGGGGCCGATCGCGGAGATGATCAAACCGCGCCGCGCGGCGAACTGTCGGAACACGGTCATGATCAGCTCACGGCCAAGCACGATGAGCACGACCCAGAGGGGAAACGAGACGAGGCCGATCGGTGTCACGACGGGCCAGGCCTCGTGGGGCCCGGACATGACGGGTCCGATCGTGTTGGGGACCGCCCAGTCGTCAGGGACCGGAAGCGGCGATACCAGGGGCAGGCCGCGCGTGAGCCACCACATCGGCCCGAGCGTGCACAGGAGCAGCAGCTTGTCGGCGAGCGGATCGAGCAACCGGCCCAGGTCCGTCACGAGGTTGCGGGACCGGGCCAGCTTCCCGTCGTAGTAATCGGTGATTGCGGCGGCGAGGTACAGGATCCACCCCGCCAGCCGCATTGGCCACGACGGCATGACGATCATCCACGCGATGGCCGGCGCGACGGCGATACGGGCAGCGGTGATCGCGTTAGGCAGGTTCACGTGGACGTTGGCCTGGTGGACGTGACTCCCATCATCCGGCCGCCCGCAGCACGTGCTGCTACGCGAGCGACTTGAGGACCAGCTTGCTCACAGCCTTCAACGTATCGAACACGCCGTCGCCGCTCACCGCGACCGCCTCGAAGTATGTCGCGCGTTCGACCCATTCACCGGACGGAATCTGCTCGACGAGATTCTCGCCGGCATGGTATGGGTCCGGCGCGACTCGCTGACGAGCGCCATCGCTCACTTCCCACCCCGGGTTGAGTTGCGCCTGGAGGTCGCGAACCGGCGCGGCGTTCGGCAGGTCGCGCTTATTGTACTGAATCACGAAGGGCATCTTCGTGAGGTCATACCCGTACTCGGCCATGTTGTCGTACAGGTTCTGCATCGACTCCTGGTTCGCTTCCATGCGCTCCATCTGCGAGTCGGCGACGAACACGATGCCATCGACTCCCTTGAGGATGAGCTTGCGACTCGCGTTGTAGTACACCTGACCGGGCACGGTGTACAGGTGGAAGCGGGTCTTGAAGCCGCGAATGGTCCCGAGGTCGACCGGGAGGAAATCGAAGAACAGCGTGCGCTCCGTCTCGGTGGCGAGGGAGATGAGCTTTCCGCGCGTGCTCGGCGAGACTTTGCCATACACGTGCTCGAGATTCGTCGTCTTGCCGCCGAGACCGGGACCGTAGTAGACGATCTTGCAGTTGATCTCGCGCGAGGCGTAGTTGATCATCGACATGGCGTCGGCCTCGCGTTACTGGAACAGGCGGTCGATTTCGTCATCCGCGTCGGCGAGAACGTTAGGCTTGCCGGCGCCGGACTGGCCGCGGCTGAATACTTCCTCGAACAGCTTGGACAGATCTTCAACGGTCTGCCGCATTTTCAATCGCACCAGTCCGAGAGTCGTTCGATTGTCGAACAGGACGACGAGAATCACACGCCGCGCCACGTCCGCGAGCAGCATGGATTCTCGTTCGCCCTGGTGGAACAGCGTGTTGAAGTCGGTTTCGCCGATGAGCTTCGCCAGCTGATCGTTCGCGCTGAAATCCGCGGCGGTCAACGTCGCGAATGCCGTCGCGTCGAAGTTCGGCTTCTCGCCGACCGTCGTGACGAGCTGTCCGCTGCGATCGACCAGGAGCGCGCAGCGAGCGTTGCTATCGTACAGGAATCGTTGTAGCAGCCGGTTGATCGCTCCGAAATCGTCTTCGGTGAACGACCAGCTCGTAGCACCTACGGGCATGGTTCTCGTGGTTGGGCCGAAGCTAGTCAGGCCAGTTGGCGCTCGACCCGATCGAGGAGTCGGCGGGCGCGGCGCTTGAAATCGGCGCGCTGCTCCCAGCGAATGTAGTCCTTGAGCAACCGTGCCGTTTCCGGCGTGCGCTGCCCGCGGAGATAGCTCAACGCCGCGTAGCGGCGCATCGGACGAGTGCTGAACAGGTCTCGTTTTCGTGCGTGCTGTTCGCGGCTCCACAACACGAGCCCCGCGGCAAACCCACTGACGAATCCAAGCGCCACGAGACGCGATCGATAGGCGGTCGACATGGTCAGGCCATCTCCCGTCGTGCAGAAAGCGCCTGCGCGATGGTGACACCGTCGGCGTATTCCAGGTCGCCGCCCACGGGAAGTCCACGCGCGATGCGCGTGATGGCAAGGCGATACGGTGCCAGTTGTCGCTGGACGTACAACGCCGTTGCCTCCCCTTCGAGACTTGGATTTGTGGCGATGATCACCTCGCGAACCCCACCCTGCGACACACGGTCCACCAGTCGATCGATGGTGAGGTCCTCGGGTCCGACGCCGTCAAGCGGCGAAAGTCGGCCTCCGAGAACGTGATACAAGCCCCTGAACTCACCGGCGCGCTCGATCGCGCCGATATCCGACGCTTCTTCGACTGCGCAGATGAGCGCGGCGTCACGCCGTTGATCGCGGCAAATCGCACACAACTCTTCCTCGGTGAGGTTGAAACACCGGGCACACGGCCGCACGCGCTCGGCCAGCGTCATGAGCGCCGCCGCTAGCCGCTGACTGTTTTCGGCGGGCTGTCTCAGCAGGTGATATGTCAGGCGGAGCGCCGTCTTCCGACCGATGCCGGGAAGACGAGAGAGCTCCGTGGCGAGATCTTCTATGGCCGACACGAGAGGGAACCGGGAACTGGGAACCGGGAACAGAGACTCCTCGGAGGCACGGTTCCCCGTTCCCCGTTCCCGGTTCCCATCGGCACTAGAAAGGCAGCTTGAACGGGAGGTTCATTCCCCCTGCCAACTTCCCCATTTCTTCCTGTGCGAGGTCGGCCGCCTTCTTCTGCGCCTCGACGACCGCCACGAGGATGAGGTCCTCGAGCATCTCGACGTCGGACGCGTTCACGACCGTCGGGTCGATCTTGATCTTACGGATCTGCCCTTTGCCATCGGCCTCGACCGTCACCATTCCACCGCCGGACGCGGCGTTCACGGTCCGAGCTTCGAGCTCATCCTGGATCTGCTTCAGCCGACCCTGCATCTGCTGCGCCTGCTGCAGGATCTTCATGATGTCGGGCATCGGAACCACACATCGCTGGTGAGGAGGCCGAAAAGCTACCCGTCGCTCGCGCCGGGTTGCAAGCGGAAGCGAATGGACGCAAAGCCCCATCGAGCCGCTGGAAGAATCAGTCCAAAAGCTCGAGGTCGAGCGCGTCGATGGCTGCTCCGAGCACGGGATCTCGCTTCCGAAGCGACGTGATGCGCTGCTCGCGGATCTCCTGTTCGGTCACCCGCTTGTGTGAACCCGAAGCCGCCGGCCCGTTAGGCCGGGCGATGGTCACGCGCTCGACCGCCGGGAACATGCTCTTGACCACCGCGAGCATGTCTGCCTTGCTCATCTCGAGCGCGTCCGCCGCCGCCTCATCCTCCGCCTGTACGGTGAGCGAGCCAGCCGCGGAGATCGCCGATGGCGTCGCCTGCTCGAGGAATGGGGCGAGAAGCATGCGACTCGACCGCAGGGATGCCACGACATCGTCCCATCGTTCCGTGATGAGATTGATGCTCGGCACGGTAGCCGTCGCTGAACGCGGACGTGACGGCGGCGGAGCCGTTGCGACGGCCTGATCTGCGGTACTCGCCGTGGGAGCACTTCCGGAGGACGGTGGCTTCCACGACGCATCACCGCGGGATCGCGACGCCTGATCCCGCACGAGAGGCGGCGCCGGGCGATCAGCCGACGGCGCGGTGTCGCCTGCACCTCGCCTGGGCATGTCGGCCGGCCCCGCGCTGCTGCTGACTCCCGCCGTTCGCCCGCTCACGCTGGTCTGAGACGAACCGGACGACCGCACGCTCGGGCCGCTTCCGCCATCGCCCAGGCCGCGGAGCACGTCCTCGATGGCCACCGAGCGATCGAGGAGCGCGAACCGGACCATCAGGGTCTCGAGCAGGAGCTGCTGTTGACCGCTCTTTCGAAAGCGGGGCTCGAGCTCACCAAGGGCGGCAAGCATCCGCAAAAGGTCCGCCGCGGCCAGACGGTCGCGACGCTCGACGAGGATCGCGCGGGCGCGTTCCGACACCTCGACGGACGTCGAGCCTAACGTGACGGCGAGCTGCGCCCGGAGCATGTCGGCGAGGCCGGTAAGGAACAGGCCGAAATCGATGCCCGACTCGCCGAGCCGCTGCATCATCGGGAAGACGTCGCCAGCGCGGCGGTCGGCGATGATCGCCAGCGCCTCGAGGTACTCGTCCTCCGCGACGAGTCCGAGCGCGTCCCGGACGCGGTCCGCCGTCAGCGGGCCGTCACCTAACGATAGCGATTGATCGGTTAGGCTCAGCGCATCGCGCATGGACCCGTCGGCCGCGCGCGCGATCATCGCCAGCGCCTCCGGCTCGGCTGGAATCTGCTCGGCCGCGAGAACGGTCTCGAGGCGGGCACGCACATCGGCCGGGCCGATTCGACGGAAATCGAACCGCTGAAGCCTGCTCAGCACGGGCGCGGCGGCCTGCGCGATCTTCTGCGGCTCGGTCGTGGCGAACACGAACACGACGCGGGGCGGCGGCTCCTCGAGCACCTTGAGCAGCGCGTTCCACGCCTCGCGCGTGAGCATGTGCGCCTCATCGACGATATAGACCTTGTAGCGATCATCGCCGGATGGCGCATACATCGCGCGCTCGCGCAGCTCACGCGCGTCGTCGACGCCGCGGTTCGACGCCGCGTCGATCTCGATGACGTCGAGGCTCGTCGCTCCGCTCCAGATTCGCTGGCACGACACGCAGACACCGCACGGCTCGCCGTCTGGCGAGCGGTTCTCGCAGTTGAGGGCCATGGCGAGCACGCGAGCGAGGGTCGTTTTGCCGACCCCCCGCGGCCCACAGAGCAAATAGCCGTGCGCGACACGCCCGCGTGCGATGGCGCCCTTGAGCGTGTTCGAGACATGCGACTGAACCGCGACGGACGCGAAGTTTCGAGGGCGGTATTTGCGCGCGAGAGCAATCATGACTGCCGGGAACTGGGAACCGGGAACAGGACGCGGGAACCGGGAACGGGGAACAGACCGTGACACGCATAACGCCGAGAGCCTCGCCCGACGCCGCAGTGGCTCTCGAACGAGGCTCCGAATCCCAGGCGCGCCACTCGCGCAACCAAACCAATTTCGCCGTGCAAGCGAGCAACGAGCGCGAACGTCGAACCGTCGCACGGTTCCCTGTTCCCCGTTCCCGTCAAATCACCGCGAAAATACTCCAGGTCTGACGAAGCGACGGAAGACACCACATGCCGCTGCTACCTTCGGGGTCCTGACGGAGTTAGCGGGCTCACGCCCTCCGGGACCTGGAGCACCGCGAAAGCTAGCCGACTGCACCATGCGATTCAACCGCGCTCGACCACTTCGCGCATGATTCGACTGGCCTCATCAACGGCGTCGGCTGAGGCATCGAGATGCGTGACGACCCGAACTCGACTGGCAGTCCATACACTCACCAGCAGCCCTCGATCGGCCGCCCGGCGCGCAGCCTCCGCCGCTGGAAGCGACGCCGGCAGATCGATCATCACGATGTTCGTATCCGGCGGTACGACACGAGCGCCGCCGGCCCCAGTCAGGGCAGTAGCGAAGCGTGCCGCATTCTCGTGGTCGACGCTCAGGCGATCACGATGGTTCTCGATGCCAAACAACGCCGCCGCCGCGACAATGCCGGATTGCCGCAGCCCGCCGCCGAGCCGCTTTCGGGCATTCCAGGCGACCTCCATCAGCCGCGACGGTCCCGCAAGCGAGGCACCGACCGGCGCGCCGAGTCCTTTCGAGAACGACACCATCACTGTGTCGGCGCACGCAGCGTACTCGCTCATCGGCACGCCCGTCGCGGCGGTGACGTTCCACAACCGCGCCCCATCCAGATGCAGCGGGACACCCGCGTCGCGCGCGACCGAACCGATCGCTCGGAGCTCGTCGAGCGATGTGATCGCCCCTCCGGCACCATTGTGCGTGTTCTCGACCGACAGCAGCGACAATCGCGGCGAGTAGCGAGACGGCGGTCGGATAGCGCGTCGCACATCGACGGCGCTGATCGTGCGGCCGGTCGCCGTGACAAAGCGTGGCTGGACTCCCGCGAGCGCAATGCCAGCGCCGGTCAGGTTGACGACGTGCGCGTCTGCATCGACCAGGATCTCGGTGCCGGGCGCCGCGTGCGTCATGATCGCGGCGAGGTTGGCCATCGTTCCGGTGGGAAAAAACAGCGCCGCTTCCTTTCCGAGCAGCTCCGCGACTCGTGCTTCGAGGCGACGCGTTGTGGGGTCGCCATCGAGATGGTCGTCACCGACGTCCGCGGCGGCGATGGCCTGGCGCATTGGCGCCGTTGGCCGCGTGACGGTGTCACTGCGAAGATCGATGGGCATGGCGCGGAAAGTCGCGCCCGGGTGACAGAATCGGAAGGGCGCACCACGGGCCGCGTCGCCCGGGTACGCCTAACGCCGATCCGCCACAGCCTTACGGCTTTTTCACCTTCACCTTGGGAACCGTAACTTTCGCGCTATCCTTGCGGACATCGACCTTCGGGACGGTGACGGTCGCCGTGTCCTTCACGACGTCGACATCGGGAGTCCTGATCGTGGTCGTGTCAGTCTTGACATCCACGTCGGGCGTCTGGACCTGGAACTCGTTCTCGCCCGTCTTCTTGCATGCGGCCACCGCCGTCAGCGCCGCGATCGCCAGGGTCAATGCAGTCTTTCGCACGGTTGGCCTCCGGTTGAGTGCGAACACCCACTCGTAAGGCAAGCCTTGGGCCACCCTCAGGCTCATCTGCAAGAGCCAATTGCCATCAGCCATCAGCTCAACCCACCGGACGCCCGCGAGTTAGGCATCCGAGCGCCGTTTGGGCGGATGGCTGATGGCTAATAGCTGCGAGCCGCGTGCTATTCTTCAAACGTCTCCCGTTGGAGACGTCTCACGCGGCGAAGCTCATACACCTGCGCGACCTCACCGCCGAGGATGAAGATCATCGCGGCGTAGTACACCCAGAACACCACGATCACGAGCGCGTAGAGCGTGCCCGTATAGATCGAGCCCGGGTTGAACTCGGCGACGTAAGTCGTGAACACGTTCTTCGCGATCTCGAACATCGTGCTCGTAAACACCGCGGCGAGGAGCGCCGTCGGCCAGCGAATTTTCCTGTTAGGCAGGAACTTGTAGAGCGAAAAGAACATCAGCGCCACGAACGTAAACGCGACCACCCGACCGAACGCGTACTCCACCGTGCCCATCACGTCCGCGCGGATCCCCAGTCGTTCGAAGATCTGTACGCCTCGCGTGGTCGCGAGCGCGAGATACGCGCTCAGCGCGGTGTAGGCGACGAGCAGCAGCGTCGCCATGACCGTGATCTGGATGTCGAACAGCTTGCCCGCAATGATTCCGCGATCGGTCTCGATGTCGAATACATCGGCGAGCACACTGCGCAACGATCCGAACAGACGCGTGGAAAACCAGATGAAGCCGACCGCGCTGTAGATCCCTATCGCACCGCGAGCACGGATGATGTCGATCAGCAGCCCATGAACCGGGCTTTCGTTCGTCTCCGCGTGAGGCGGGAGGAGGCTGTCGATGATCGTGGTGACGTCGGCGAAGGTCTGGTCCGCGGAGTGCTTCAACAGCGTCGCGAATCCCGAGACCAGCAGCAGGACGAACGGCACGACTGCGAGCAGGATGTTGAACGCAATCCCGCCGGCGAGGAAAAAGATGTTGTCTTCGCCGGCGTTGTCCCAGACGCGCTTCGCGTAGTCCTGCAGCGTCCAGCCGACCCGGACGTAAAGCGGACGTCGCGGCACGCGAAGCGAATTGCCGGCGACTGCGGTCAGCGGCCGGGTGACTCGTCGGGATCCACTTCGGGCGCCGGAAGCGCGGCCGCCTTGCTGGTGCGGGCCACGTCGGCACCGGCGTTGTACGCGGCCTTCGTTTCGGCAATGCGCCGCTCGAGCTCCTCGCGCGCCTGCTGCGCCGCGGCGCGACCAGCTTCCATCGCGCGCGTCACCTGCCGCTTTTTGAGATCGATCGCCTGACGAGCGGTGTCGATCCCATGTTCTACGCGGCCGCGAGCCTGCTCGAAGGTATCCGACACCTTCGTGCCGAGGTCGCCCGCCATATTCTGGGCGGCACGGCGCGCACGCCGTGCACCGCGACGAAGGTCCCGACGGGTTGCTTCGCCGGACTGCGGCGCAAGCAGCAGCGCGGCCACCGCGCCGATGGTGACCCCGAGGAGAAATGAACCGACTCCCCCGGAGTGACGCTCGATGATGACTGCCGGCTCGTCGTCGTAGTCCAGCCTACGCATATCCTCTCCTCTGCTGCTCACGCCGCTCGGCGCGGCATCGGATCGTGGGCGCCCGCCAATGCGACGGGCGAGACTGCTAGCGTCGTTTCTTCGGCTTCGCCTTCGAATGCACCCTCGCCGGCTGAGCGCGTTCGGCGACGACGGTACCCTCCGCCTCGACATCGAGGTCCGGCTCCGACGACGCCCCGCCCGTTACATCCACCACCGGCGGCGTGGACGCGCGCGCGACATCGCTGCGGGCATTCAGGAATCGGGAGAATGCCTCGAACAACTCATCACGCGTCATACCCAATACCATCGACGCGCCATTCTCACCAGCGCCAACTCGGTCGCTCGCACGACGACGTGGCGGTGTCACGGCGGGATGCTCACCCGTGTCCGCGCCGGGACGCAAATGCCTGGGAGTGATGTCATCGACGGTTATCACGGCGCCGCGCGCCATGATGACGGCGCGTTCCACCGCGTTCTTCAACTCGCGCACGTTGCCCGGCCAGCGGTAGTTGAGGATCCACGACCACGCGTCGTTGTCGAACCCCGTGACCTGCTTGCCGTTTTGCTGCGCATAACGAGCGAGAAACTCGTTCGCCAGCAGCTTCACGTCCCCGAGACGCTCACGAAGCGGCGGCAGGAAGATCTCAACCACGGCGAGTCGATAATACAAATCCTCACGGAGCTCCCCGTCGGTGATCGCTTTCTGCAGGTTCTTGTTCGTCGCCGCGACGACGCGAATGTCGACCGAGATCTCGCGTTTTCCACCGAGCCGCCGGATCGTTCTCGACTCGATCGCGCGCAACAGCTTCACCTGAATGTCAGGCGCCATCTCCGCGACCTCGTCGAGGAAGATGGTGCCGCCATGCGCCATCTCGAATGCGCCGGCCTTTTCATTCACCGACCCGGTGAAGGCACCCTTCTCGTGACCGAACAGCTCATTCTCGAGAATGTCCTTTGGGAGCGCGGCGCAGTTTAGTGCGAAGATCGTTCCCTTGGCGCGATCGCTCTTGTTGTGAATCGCGCGAGCGACGAGCTCTTTCCCCGTCCCGGACTCGCCGAGGATCAGCACGCTCGCCGATGACGGTGCCACCGCGTCGATGACGCGATAGACCGATCGCATCGATTCGGATTGCCCCGTGAGCTCACCGTAATGCGTGAGCCCCTCGATCGTCGAGGCGAGCTCCTTGATCTTCTGGCGGTCGTTGAACTTGTCGAGTGCTTTCGGAATGAGCGCCTTCAGCCGATTCAACTTCTCGGCGTTGAGCGGCTTTTCGATGTAGTCGTAGGCGCCCTGCCGCATGGCCTGGACGGCCGAATCGACCGTCGCCTGCCCGGTGACAATGATGCATTCGGTGGCGACGCCACGCGCCTGCATCTCCTTGAGCAGCGCGAGCCCGTCGAGCTTGGGCATCATCAGATCGGCGAGGGCGACACCGAACGCGTCGCTCGTGAGGCGGTCCATCGCTTTCTGCCCGTCGAGCGCGACCTCGATCTCGTACCCCTCGTCGGACAGAATCGCGCCCAGTCCCTCGGTTATGGAGCGATCGTCGTCGGCAATCAGGATCTTCGGCTTCTTCATGAACGAGCGTTTGGGTTGGCGCGTTGGTCCACTGCGGGAAAGCGAAGCTCTATCGATCGCTCGCCCGGAGTAATGCGAATGCCCTGCTCCAGCGCGGCGGCGACGAGGTCGGGATCGGGCGGCGGCGGAACGTGAGTCGCGCCGGTGATGCGCAGAAAGATACCGTCATCGACCGCGATTTCGCACGCAACCCCTTCGCCGGCAACGACAGCGGCTAGCACACTGCGCGCCACAGCCGCTCGGGCGATGTCGGGCGACGCCGACGTCGCGGCCCGCCCGTCCGACAGGTCAACAACCTGCAACCCTGCTCCGGCGCGAACAGCAAAAAGGCGGGCCAACCGCGCCACGACCGCCGCGATGTCGACCCGGCCCGGCTCGGGCCGCACGAACGCCAACAGCGCCTCGGCCGCTGCGGCCGCCGTCTCGAAATTCGTCGCTGCCGTGGCCGCGAACGGCGCGATGGCAGACGCTTCCGCTCCACGGCCGGACCGGCTGCGGACGACCTCCAGATTGACGGCGACGGCGTTCAGAGCATTCCTGAGGTCATGCGCCACGACGCTCGCGAGCGCCTGGAGTGTGCCGGCCCACAACGCCGCCGACTGATTGCCCGGCGGCAGCGGCGAATCTGGCCCGCCGCCGGACTTTCGTGACGCATCCGAGAGGGCGGCGCCGGCGTCAGTCACTCAGGTCGGTATCGTCGGGCGCGGCCGCCACGTTCGCGTAGCCGGCGGTCCCCGGCATCGGCCGATGTAACCGCACGACCTTTACGTGCTCGCGTACGTCCGATGCGGTGTCGCCGACCGCAAGCTGCGTGAACAAAAACTCGAACTTCTCGTCGTACGCCCTCGCCATCGTGGCCTTCACGTCGTCAGGCAGATCCCACAGCCGACGCTTGAACGGCCCGAGCGCCTTCTTGCGTGTCTTGTAGAAGAACTGTTCGTCGGTGTCCGTGGCTTTGCGCTCATCCTTCGCGTTCTCGCCCAACCACTCGTAGATGTCCTGACGGAGTGCCGCCGGCACGTGATCGAACAGCATGTTCTGGAAATTCGTGGCGAGGTGAATCTCCGCCGTCTCGGTCGTTGGGAAGTTGTGGAACGCGGAGTCCGGGAGGGTCGACGCTCCATGCTGCACCGCTCCCGCCAGCCCATACCGGTCGCGCGCGTCCTTGGACAGCCGAGTAAGCGTGTCGAAGTCCAGCGCGACGTCCGCGATAGAGCCATCCGGAAGCACCACGCCGCCATGCGACGTCCCGGATTGGACGCTGATCTTCGACAGGCCGTCAGTTCCCGCCGGGCATCGCTCGGCGAGCGTGCGGTTGAAGCCATCCATGAACGCGCGCAGCTCCTCGACCGTGCTGTTGTGGGAGCCGACTTCGCCGATCTCGCCGCCGATGGAGATCGAGACGCCCTTCGGCTGGAGCTCGCGAATGTACTGGGCGATATCCACACACGTCTCGAAGTTGAGACGCTGCTGCGTCGCCAGGTCCGGCTTTGAGAGGTCCACCAGCGTCGACGTATCGACGTCGATGTTGTAGAAGCCGGCGGTCACCGCCTCCAGCGCGAGCTGCTTCACGGCGGCCACTTCGCCGTTAGGGTCGACCGCGAACTTCTTGGCGTTGACCTGAAAGTGATCGCCCTGGATGAAGACCGGCCCGCGGAAGCCCTCGCGCAACGCGGCGCCGAGCATCACGGCGACGTACTCTGACGGGCGCTGATCGGTGTAGCCAATCTCCGATCGCGCGATCTCGAGCAGGAACGCGCCCGCGTTGAGCTTGATGGCCGTGCGAAAAATTGCGCGCGCCGTGTCGTACGCGGCGCCACGCACGTTGATCGCCGGTACGGTGAAGCCGCGCACGGCGCCTTTGCCGCGCGCCATGTACAGGCCGTTGATCGACGCGGGGCGGACGCCGACGGCTTCGCCGATCTCCCAGATCAGCCACCGCGCATAGTCTCTCGCGTCGCCCGTGCCGAAAACCGCCTCGCGGACGAGCGCATCCATTTTCGCGGATGTGAGATCCGCCTCGCGCACCACGGTGACGCGATCGTTTTCTACGCGGATGGCGTCGCCAAGTGGCGAGGGTCGTGTCTTCACTTGCTCCAGCATGTGCCGCCTCGAAAGAAAGCCGTCTAGTCGCCGTTGTCTTGGGGAAGCTCACCAGCCGTCGGACGTGAGGCAACCCCTGGTTCCCATCACGTTTCGTCGATCCGGATCGTGAGCCCATCGAACGCCGGCGTGACTCCGCGCGGCAGCTCAGCCTCGAGGTCGGCGTGGAAGTTGTCGTGAGTGAGGTGGGTGAGATACGTCCGCTCAGCGCCGATCTCGCGCGCCGCCCGCACGGCCTCAGGGATGCTCAGGTGCGTCGGATGCTCCGTGCGGAAGAGCGCGTTGATCACCAGCACCTGTGCTCCACGAAGCTTGTCGAGCGCCGCGGGCGGGATGGTCTTCGCATCGGTGACGTACGCGAGCGGACCGATGCGATACGCGTATACGGTCATCTTTCCGTGGGGAACTGGCACAGCAATGACGTCGACATCACCGATCGTCACCGTTTCATCACCGGCGAGAGGCCGTGCGTGTCCTTCGGGCTTGGACGTACCGGCGGCAGGTCGAATGTTGTCGTCGAAGATGTACGGAAATCGCTTCGCCAGATTCTCGAGCGTACCCGGCGGCCCGTACATGGGCAGCGGCGCATCACGCCTGACGGTGATCGCGCGAATGTCATCCACGCCGTGCGTATGGTCGGCGTGATCGTGTGTGAAGAGCACCGCGTCAACCCAGTCGATGCCGTTCGTGACCAGCTGGAGCCGCAGCTCTGGCGGCGTATCGAGCAACAGCCGCGTTCCTCCATCGGTCTCCACCACGGCACCCACGCGGGTCCTTCGGTCGCGCGGGTCGGTTGATCGGCAGCGCGCACAATGGCAGCCGATCTGTGGCACGCCGAAGCTTGTTCCGGTGCCGAGGAACGTGAGCTTCACACGCGCTCGACTCGGAGCACGTTCGTGGTGCCCGGAACGTCGAACGGCACGCCCGCTGTCACGAGCACGCGATCGCCCTCCTTCGCGAGGCCGCGCGTCAGTACGACCTCGCGGGCACGAGCGACCATCGCTTCGTACGTCTCGCAGTGCTGCACGAGCTGCGGAATGATGCCCCACACGAGCGCGAGCTGACTGAACGTTCGGGGCTCGTCCGTCAACGCGAGGATGGGGACCTGCGGACGGTGCGCTGAGACGATGCGGGCGCTGAACCCGCTCTTGGTGAACACGATGATGATCGGCGCGCCTAACATGCGCTGCGCGGTGTCCGTCGCCGCCGCGATGGTTTCCTCGGTCGTCGCAATGATCTCGGGCCCGATATAGCCTTCACGCGCACGCTTGAACGGGTGCTGCTCGATCTCGCAGACGATGCGGCGCATCGCCTGCACCGCGAGGCGCGGGTACGCGCCGGCCGCCGTCTCGGCGGACAACATAACGGCATCGGTCCCATCGATGATCGCGTTGGCAACGTCGCTCGCCTCGGCCCGCGTCGGACGAGGATGCTCGATCATCGACTCGAGCATTTGGGTCGCCGTGATCACCGGCCTGCCAATGATGTTGGCAAGCTTGATGATCCTCTTCTGGGCAATCGGCACTTCCTCGAATGGAAGCTCCACGCCGAGGTCACCGCGGGCGACCATTACACCGTCGGACGCGCGGAGAATGCTCTCGATGTTCTCGAGGGCCGAGTCCTTTTCGATTTTCGCGATGACGAGTACGGACTTCGGCAGGAGCGCGCGGAGTTCGGCGATGTCAGCCGCTCGCCGTACGAAGCTGAGCGCGAGGTAATCGAGCTTTTGCTCGACGGCGAAGGCTGCGTCCGCGCGGTCCTTCTCGGTGATTGACGGGGCGGAAACGTTTACACCGGGCAGGTTGATGCCTTTGTGACTCTTCACTTCTCCGCCGTGAACGACCCGCGCCGTAACGCGGGGTGCCTTGACGTCGAGCACCACGAGCTCGATCAGGCCGTCGTCCACGAGAATGCGGTCGCCGTCGTGTACGTCCTTCGCAAGCCCCTCGTATGTGACCGGCATCTCGGACCCGGTCGCTGAGTCCTCCGGGCAGAAGACGACGTCGCTGCCCGGCTCGAGAATCCTCGGCTTCGCCAGATCGCCGATACGGATGCGTGGCCCCTGCAGGTCGCCGAGAATCGCGACCGGCCGCCCACGCCGCGCTCCGAGCTCGCGAACTAACGCGATCGTCCGTGTATGCTGCTCGTGGGTTCCGTGCGAGAAGTTGATGCGGGCGACGTCGAGCCCCGCGTCCATCAGACTATCGATTGTTTCGGCAGTGGCGGTCGCCGGGCCGAGCGTACACACGATCTTCGTGCGCGGCTGGTAGTTCGTGGGCACTGAGCGTTAAGCGATGCGTAAGGGTGCGGCGGGCGTGGCCGGAGGCTATCGTGCACCGTCGAGCGATCGCGGATCACGCAGAGGTGACCCGCGAAGGCTGTGACGATGAGGCGCGCGTCAGCGACCGGCGCCGATGGGCCGACCGAGCGTCTTGGTTTTGCGCTCGAGGCCCGCGATGAGCGAGTCGAATGACTTCTGGAAGCTCGCCAGCCCGTCGACGAGAAGCTTGTTCGTCACGTCGTTGAAATCGATACCGATCTCCGCGAGTTGTTCCATCACCCGCTGCGCCTCGCGGAGATTGCGATCAACCGTGCGTTCGACGGTACCGTGATCCTTGAATGCCTCGGCGGTGGCGGGCGGCATCGTGTTCACCGTGTCGGGGCCAATGAGCTCCTCGACGTACACGACGTCTCGGTACGCCGGATTCTTGGTGCTCGTGCTGGCCCACAGTGGCCGCTGCAACTGGGCGCCTCGCGCCGCCAGCTTTGTCCACCGGTCACTCGCGAACAATTCCTGGAACAGCTTGTACGCCAACTTCGCGTTCGCCACGGCGGCGCGGCCCTTGAGCGCCATTGCGCGGTCCTTGACGCCCGCATCGCCCTTCGCCGCGATGGCGTCGAGTCGTTTATCGACCTCGCTATCGACGCGGCTGACGAAGAAGCTGGCCACCGAGGAAATGCCAGAGATCTCCTTGCCGGCTGCCAAGCGATCCTCGAGCCCGGCCATGTAGGCTTCGATCACGCTCCGATGCGCCTCGATGGAGAACAGCAGCGTGATGTTCACGTTGATCCCGTCGGCGATGAGCGCGCGAACGGCGCGCGCCCCTTCCGGCGTTCCGGGGATCTTGACCATCACGTTAGGCCGGCTCACGGTCGCCCAGAGGCGGCGGGCCTCCGCGATCGAGGCGTCGGTGTCGTGCGAGACGCCCGGAGAGACCTCGATCGAGACGAACCCGTCCTTGCCTTTGGCTGCCCGGTTCGTGTCGGCGAAAATGTCGCACGCCGTACGAACGTCGGTGGTCTCCACAAGCTCGAAGAGGTCCCAGGCGGTGAGACCCGGCGGCGCCGACTTGATTTGATCGTCGTACTCGTCGCCCTCGGCGAGTGCTTTCTCGAAGATGGTCGGGTTCGAGGTCATTCCAGTGAGGGCGTCCTCGCGAATCATGCGCGCGAGATCACCGTTCTGGAGGATCGTTCGATCGATGAAATCCAGCCAGATCGACTGGCCGACCTCGTGTAGCGCGTTGAGCCGATTGGTCGTCATTTCAGGTGTGCGATCGAAGTGATGGACCTGATTCGGGATCCCGTCACGGGAGCCTCACGGAAACATACCACGCGCCGCCCAATGCCGTCGACGGGCCCTCGGCCGGCGTACCGTGCGCGTCCTCATGTTTTGCGGTCTCGTCACATAGCCGTTACCGACGATGACCGATAGATGGTTCAGCGCGTACCGTGCCGCCGTCCGCTGGTGGCGTTCGAGATCGCTGGCCGGCCAGCTGGTTCTCACGAACCTTGGCGTCGTGGCAATCTGGGCGGTCACGACCCGCCAGGTCATTTCGCTTCAGGAGGACCGGCGCGCGGACGCGGAACAGGCGGCCGCAGAGGCGGGATCGGCAGTCCTGGTAACGGCCAGGATCGACCCCATCCTCGCCAACCTCGCCACGGACCAGCGCGGCTTCGCGCTCACGGGAGACTCATCGTTTCTCGGCCCGTACAAGCTGGGTCGTATCCAGCTTGGCCTGGCGATGGATTCGTTGTCCAAACTCGCCAAAGGCAACGAGGAGCTGACGCTGGCCACGGACCGGCTCGATCGGGCCGCGTTATCCTGGGGCCGAGCCGCCGCCCGCCAATTCGCCGCGCGGTCGTCGGAGGTTCCGGAAGACACGGCCGTCGCGCTGGCCCACACCGTCATCACGCTGATGGACAGCGCTCGAGCCGCCACGGGCGTGCTGGAGCGAATCACGCACGCGCAGGCGGAACTTCGTGCGAAAGAGGCTGCCCACCAGATCGAGCTCGACTCCCGCGAGTCGCTGCTTGTTCGCCTCCTCCTCGTCGCGATGATCGTGCTGGCCACGGTAGCCAGTCTGCGACGGGTAACCAGCACGCTCGACGCGATCGTCTTCGACGCACGCGCGCTCGCCGCAGGAGATCATCGCGCGGCGGTACGCTCGGTTGCAGGGGGAAGCCGTGAGCTCGGGCACCTCGGCGAAGCGTTCGGTACCCTCGCCGCAGCCGTCGCCGAGCGCGAGCTCGGACTCCGCGACGATATTCGGCAGCTCAAGGAGGTCGAGCGGCTGAAGACCGAGTTCGTGTCCACCGTCAGTCACGAGCTTCGCACGCCGCTTACGGCGATTCGCGGCGCACTCGGACTCGTTTTGGCCGGAACGACCGGACCGATCGCATCCAAGACCCGCGACCTCCTTCAGATCGGACTCCAGAATACCGAGCGTCTCATTCGGCTCATCAACGATATCCTCGATGTCGAGCGAATCGAGTCGGGGCATCTCTTCGTGCGGAGGGAGCCGTGTGAGCTGGCGGAGATTCTGCGGACCACCGTTGAATCGCTGCGGACCGTCGCGATGGAGACGCAGGTATCGCTCGTGATCGAAGCGGAGAAGAGCGCCGTCGTCACTGGGGACCCCGACCGCCTCGTGCAGGTCTTCACGAACCTGATCTCGAACGCGGTGCGGTTTTCACCGCGCGGTGAATCGGTCACCGTCGCGCTGCGTACGACGCCGACGAGCGTTGTCGTGTTCGTGTCCGATCGTGGGCCTGGAATTCCCCTCGAGTTCCGGAAGCGCATTTTCGGGAAGTTCCAGCAGGCAGATCCCGCGGGGGCAGCGGGCGGTGCCGGGCTCGGACTCGCCATCGTGCGCGCGATCGTGGAGCGCCACGGCGGCTCGATTCGTTTCGACAGCGCACCCGGTCATGGGACGACGTTCATCACGGAGCTGCCGTACACGGCGCCCAGCGCATTGGCGCCGTCCACCAGCCCGACCGACCATCAGTTGCTCCTGGTGGACGACGACCGCGACATGCTCAGCGTCCTGCGGTCGCTTTGCGAGACGGTGGGCGCCGTTACGGCGGTCGGCTCGCCGGAGGAAGCCTGGCGCGCCCTAACAAGTACCCAATACGACGCGATCGTGATCGACCCGTCGTCCCCCGGATCTCGAGGCGTCGAGCTCGTGGTCCAACTTCGCGAGCTCCCGGCCTACACGGATGTGCCGGTCCTCGTGTTCTCCGCGCGCGAGTTTTCGGACGAGGAGCTGGATGGGATTACGCTCGCGCCTTCACACGCGTTCGTGAAGGCCAGGGACCGCGAGCAGGATCTGGTGCTCCGCCTGAAGGCTGTGCTGGCCGTGCGCCGTCCGCGGCGTGCGATCGCGATCCCCGCCTAATCGCTTACTGGTTTACGCCGGAGCGGCCATCAGGTCTCGGCTGCGCGCTCTCGCCAGAGCGGAATCTTGCCGGCGAGCGTGCGGAAGCTGACGGGCTTCGAGACGTAGTCCAGGGCGCCGGCGCGCAGCGCGCGCACCTGGTCGCCCTCGCCGACGTGGCCGGTGATGAAGACCACCGCGTACACGCCCGGTCGTGCCGCGCGCAGTCGTTCGTGCACGGAGTGACCGTCGAGGCCGGGGAGGTCCACATCCAGGAGCACCAGCGGGCGACGCCCATCGGTCTGGAACGAGACCAGGGCTTCCAGCGCCGCTTCGCCGTTGGCATACGCGCGGAAGGTAAGGCCGGCGGAGCGCAGCACGTATTGCACCATGTCCGACAACGCCGCGTCGTCCTCGATCAGGATGATGTCCGGCGCGAGCCCCGCTTCCTGACTGCGCCACCGCCTAACGAACGCCGAGCGGTCCTGACGGGCGATCTCGATCGCTTCGTCGGCGGCGCGGCGCAGGGCGCCGATCTCCGCTGGCACTTCCTCCGTGTCCGCGATGCCGCATCGCCAGGCGGGCGCGCCGTCCACGCGGCCGAACACCAAGGCCTCGAACAGCGACTCGGCGATCTCGCCATCGCACTCGATGACCGCCATGAGCGAGACACCCTCGTGATAGCCGACGACGCTCGTCGACCCGGCGACGGCGTTCGCGATGCGCTGCGTTTCCCGGAGCCAGCCCATGGCCGCGTCACCCGCGAGGTCGTCGCCGTCGGGACGCACCACGACCATGGCGAGCGTCTTGTCTCCAGCCGCTGCGGTGCGGACGAATTCCGCGACGTCGGTCGTGGTCCGCGGTGGCAGGGCGAGGCCGGTGCCCGGGTGACGCCCTTCACTCAGACGCACGATACGCTGGCGTTCGAGATGCCGCGCGATGCAGGCCCGGAGGTCCGGCGCCGCGATCGGCTTCGCGATGAAGTCGTCCACGCCGGCGCGCCGCGCCTGCTCCTGGGTGCGCTCCTCCGTATCCGCCGAGATCAGAACGATCGGGAGATCCCGGTAGGCCGGGAGGGTCCGGAGCTCTCGGGCGAGCTCGATGCCGGACACGTCCCCCATGCGGACGTCCATCACGAGGAGCGATGGCGCCGTCGCGGCAAGCTGCTGGTGTAGCTCGTTAGGCGTGTCGCACGTCATGCTCCGGACTCCCTCGCTCTCGAGCAGGAACTGCACGATCGTGAGGATCGACGGATCGTCGTCGAGGACGAGGATGGTCGCGCCGGTGGTGGAGCTTCCGAGCGACAGCCGGTCGGCGAGGTCGAACAGCGCCCCGAGCTCGTCCGCCTCGTCGACCGTCGCGACGCCGGCGGCCGCCGCATTGATCTGGGCGGTCGATGTGGCGGCCCCCAACGCAATGACACCAGCGTTGGATGATGTGGTCAGCTCGCGCAGGTCCGCCAACTGCTCCGCCGCAACCACGACGACGTGCGGCGCAAGCTCCCGAAGCGCCGTGGGCGTGAGATCGCTCGCTCGGGCGGAGGAGAGCTGGTACCCGCGCAGCGCCGCCTCCGATCGCAGACGCCGGGCATAGGACGGCGCGACGTCCACGAGCATCATCCGACGCCGCGACACTGGTGCGTGACCCAGCGCGGCTTCGGCAGACATCGCGAGCCGCAGCGCGCTCACGAAATTGCCAATGATCGTCGCTCGCTGCGACCGCTCGAGCTCCCGGTCCTGCTCCCATGCATCGACGCGCTGCTCAAGCTTCGCCGCGAGACGGCTCGCCTCGACGAAACCATAACTGCCCGCGGTGCCGTGCACGCGATGCAGCTCGCGGCGTAAAGCCGAGACGGTTTCCGGCGCGGATGGGTCGGCGGCCAGCTGTCGAGCCAGATCCTCGAGCAACGCGATTGTGCCGGCGCTGGTCTCGCGAAAACGCTCGCGTAACGTCCGCAGCGCATCGCTCGCCCTCGCGACGGATTGGGCGCTCGCCATCAATCGGTCATGGAAACGGGAGGTCCCGCGCGCGCCTATGGCGGATGCTCGGCAAGAGGCCGGGCCGAAGGCGCGGTGACGTCGTACGCGATAGAGACGTCCGAGAACTGATGCCCGTCACGCGATCTCGCGACCCTAACCCGCTACCGGCCGGGCGGATGAAGCTCCTCTGCGCCGACGATGAGCCGGATCTCCGAACGATCCTCGAGCTCGCGCTCTCGATCGATCAGGGACTCGACGTCGAGATCGTGTCGTCAGGCGCAGAGCTGCTGGTACGTGCGTCACAGAATCGCTACGACGCCTTCGTCCTCGACGGGATGATGCCGGGCCTGGATGGGTACGAGACGTGTCGGCGGCTCAAGGAGGACCCGGCAACGGCTGCGATTCCGGTCGTGTTCCTGACGGCGAAGACGCAGCAGGATGAAATGCGCCGTGCGATAGCCCTCGGGGCCACGGCCTGTCTCACCAAGCCGTTCGACCCGCTCACGCTCGCTACCGAGCTTCGCGCCGCCTTAGAGGCGGGAACCGGGGACTAGTGCCCAGTCCCCAGTTTCACTGCGTGCGGTTCGCCGAAGCCCGGCTCAGTGGGAGCGAAGCGCACCGGCAGCCACACGGTGAACGTCGTGCCTTCGCCATACCGGCTCTCCACCTGCACGCTTCCACCCAACCGCTCCAGTAGCTTGCGGGTGATGCTCAGGCCGAGGCCCGTGCCGCCGAACTCGCGCGTCCGGGATTGATCGATCTGCCGGAAGTCCTCCCAGATCGCGTCCAGATGCTCGGTCTTGATGCCGATCCCGCTGTCGCTCACCGCGATTCGCACGAACTCCTCGCTGCGCGTCGCGTCGAGGCGCACCCAACCCACGTGCGTGAACTTCACCGCGTTCGAGAGCAGGTTGAGGAGGATCTGCTTGAGCTTCGTGCGGTCGGTGTACACGCGCATGCCATCTTCCCCAACGCGGTACGTCACGTCGAGTCCTTTCTTTCGGACCATCGGCTCCAGCTGCTGGGCGACCTCGATGACGACTTCGCGGAGCGCAATGTCCTCGAGGTGAAGCGGCATCTTGCCCGCTTCGATCTTGGCGAGGTCGAGGATGTCGTCGATGAGGGCCTGCAGGTGCTGCCCGGCCGCGCGGACGCGCTCGAGGCTGTCGGTCTGCTGCACCGTTATCTCGCCGAAAAGACGGTCGAGGAGCAGCGAGGTGTGACCGAGCACCGCATTCAGCGGCGTACGCAGCTCGTGCGACATGCTGGCGAGAAACTCGGACTTGAGCCGGTTCGCGCGCGCGAGCTCCTGCGACTGCCACTGGAGCTTGAGGTTCTGTGCCTCGAGATCGCTCGTTGCGGCACGGATTCGCTCTTCCAGCTGTGCCGAGAACTTCTTGAGCTCCTCGTACAGACGCTCGTTCTCGACCTGCTTCGTGAGGTCGTGCACGACGGACACGATGACGCTCGGCTCGCCGTGCTCGTTGATGATCTTGCCTGACACGACCTCCACGGGAAGCTCGCGCCCGCTCTGCGGGTCGGTGAGCGCCATCCGCGAACGGCGCGCGATGGCGGTGCCTAACGTGAACTCGGAGATGAACGAGGTGAACTTCGTGTCGTTGCCGCGGATCGCCTGAATGGCGCCGTAGTTCCGCCGGCCACCCTCGCGAACCTGAAACAGCCGTTCGGCCTCGTCGTTCATCATGATGATGTTCGACTGGTCGTCGGTCACGAGGATCGGGTCGGCGACGTTTTCCAGGATGAGGTTCAGGCGGTCGCGCTCGCGCGTCGCATCGAACTCCGCCAGGCGGACGCGCTGCATCTGGCGCTCCAGCTCGTAGCCGGCGCGCCGCAGGTCCGTGACGTCGCGGAGCACCGACAGCACCGCGCCCGCGCCTTCCGCCTCACCGCTCAGGGGATGCGCGAGCACTTCGAAGAGGAGGTCCGTGCCCTCACCGGGGTCCACGAGGTTGAGCTCGCGAGGCCCGCTCTGGAGCCCGCCGGTCATCACGGCACGCGCGAGGTAGGAGGTGAACAGCAGGTTGTTCACTTCGACGGCACGACGCCGTCCCTCCGAATCCGAGTCGCGCGTGTTGAGCAGACGCTCCGCCCGGGCGTTCTGCACAATGATGTCGTTCGCCGCGTTCGTGATCACGATCGGATCGGGCAGCGAGTCGATGATGCTCGTTAGGCGATCACGCTCCTTCGCCGCCCGGTCGGCCGCCTGGCGCACGGCCGAGGCCATGCCCATGCGCGATAGGATCGGGCCGGCGAACATCGCCACGCGCGCGAGTGCCGCGACCGCCGCCTCGCCGGGATCGCCCTCCAGGACGACCACGCCGGCGGGCGCGTGCCCGAACCACTCCTGCTGCCTAACGGGCCGCGCGCCCGGTCGGAGCCCGGCCGGTGCCAGGAGGTCGGCGGCCCGCGCCACCGGAATGGTCGGCGGGCCCGCCCGGTCGTCACCGCGCGGAAGCGGGAGCGCGATCCAGTCGCGGAACGGGACGCGCGGGTCTCCGACCGCGCCCCGTTCGCAGCGCACCGGATGCAGCGAGAGTGTCGCGACGACAATGGGGTGCGACAGGTCGTTGACCGACAGCCCCGCCGGGACATCGTCCCCCTCCAACCCGACCATCGCGACGATGCCCAGTACTTCGAGCGTCGGGTCGAGCAGACGTACCAACCCGCGGCTCGACCCGGTCAGCTCGCCGAGGCGTGACAGCAGAAACGCCGCCGAGGAGGCGAGATCCGGTGCCTCGGCGAGCGTGGCAAGCAACTCGTCGAGGTCAGGGGCTGCGCCGGCCGGCAGACGTCCCCCGTCGGTCAGGTCATGCTCCGCCCTGCTCAAGCCGACGACGTAGCTCCACGTTCTCGCGCATGACGCGCTCGAGTTCCGACTCCGTATCAGCGACCAGCTCACGCGGCCGTGAGACTGGCGCGGTGATTCCCACCGCTTCGGAGTACTTGAGGTATGTGTCGATCGACGCCACGACAATGCGCGCTTCGACCGTCACGAGGTCGATCCCAACGAGCGAGACCCGCACCCACGCGTCGATCACGATGCCCTTATCGAGCACGCGATCGAGCACATCGATGAGAGAACTCCCACTGGGGGAGCGTTCTACGGCCATTTCAGCCTACTCCGCAGGTAAGAGGTCTTACTTTTTGCGACGGGTAGTTCGCTCCGACTCCGACGCGATTCGCTCGAGCCCGCGCTCGATGCGCTCCAGGCGTCGTTCGATGTCGCTCGCAAGAAGCGGGCTCGACGGAACCGCGGTGAGCCGCGGGTCATGTCGCCACCAGTTCAATCCGATCTGTTCTGCCTTGTCGATCGAGCAGACGAGCAGCCGCACCTGAATCGTGAGTAGCTCGACGTTGGCGAGATTGATCTTGATATCGCCAGCGATCACCAGCCCCTTGTCCAACACGCGGTCGAGAATTTCGACCAGGCCGTGACCACGCGATGGGGTAACGAGATCCGCCAAGCAGGAACACTCCAACGGCGAGGTGCGCGGCCGTGGTTAGCGTAAGCGATTGACGCGAGGGCGAGCGAGCGGAGTCGTTTCCGCTACCGCAAGCCCCCTAACGGGCCCAAGTCGATCTGTAGATCCTCGTCGGTGAGCCCGAAGGCTCCCTTCATCTCCTGCATACGCTCATCGAGCTTCAGGAGCGCGAGGCCCAATCGCTCGACTTCTTCCGCACTGAGTCCGCCGCCGTCCATGCGCCGGACCGCTTGATGCTCCAAGACCTTACGCACCACCTCGATCAGGGTCAAGACAAGCCGAGCCAGTCCCTGCTCCACGCGTTCAGGATCGGCATTGATCCGATCCGGTAACGCGCGAGCAATCGCCGACAGCTGCGTCGCGAGCTCCTCTCGCGTCGCATCGTCGACATCGATCCGCGGCGCGCGATCCTCAGGCATCACCAGCGAACGAATATGGCGCAAAAGGACCAAGCACGGATAGCGGGATTGCTTTGATTCTCAAGATTTCCGCAACCGCCATGCGAAAGGCGTCGACGTCGGCGCGTCGGACCAGCACGGGAAAGAACGAAATCCCGCGCGCAGACTCGCACGGATGCTGACCGACGATCAATGACGTCGCCGCGGAACGAATGGCGTGGCGAGCTTCCTCGCACCTGACTTCACGGGCGAGATCCGCGCGACCCCGGCCCGCGAGTCGTTTGAGAAATGCGGTCCCGGGACCATCCGCACGACGCGGTGTATCTAGCCCCTCCCCCGCCGTGTCCATCGTGTCCGCCGCCGGGGCTTCGCCCCGTGGATCGTCGTCTCGACGCATGACGAGCCGCAGCTCCACGCAGCCAGCGATTCGTGCGAGTCGCGACCGAAGCACCGATTCACGCTCCGCCAGTCCCGACGCCACCGCGGTGTCGTCAGGAAAAGTCTGGCCGAAACGAATTGGCAGTGGCGTCTCCCCCGCGGCCATCGCGGCAGCACACACTGCGTCGTGTGCTTTCACGCGATCCACCGTGGGCGTGACCTTCTCCCGAACGTCGCTCACCCAGGCCATGAACCCCGACGCGTGGATTGCGTGCACGACGGCGCCGTCCACACCGGTCAACCCATCCGGTGGCCGCGCGCGATCAGTCCCGAGGCAGTACAGGTACGTCGGCATTCACGTATCCCTGCAATTCACGACGACGGCGTTCGGCGCTCCGTACCGTCTCGATCGCCGTGAGCACGACGGTGAGATCGAGTTGAATGAGATCGATGTCGCCGACCGAGATCGTCACGCTCCCGGCGATCACAGCGCCCTTGTCGAGCACGCGATTGATGAGATCCGACAGCTCGAGCGGCGCGTTGTCGACGACCTCACCGGACATCCGTCCTCTCCCGAGTGAAGTGGTAAGGCGGCCACGGGCCGGTGAACTCGACGCGGAAACCACGCCGCTCGTGAGCGCGAACGAGTTCGGTCACCGCCGCGCGAAATTCATCGATGCGATCGTGCGCGACGAGGAACGACGCGTTGAGCACCGCCGCGCCTGTTTGGTCGGCCGACGACTTCGGAAGGGCGTCCTGCGTCGACGCAATCGATCGCGCGGCGAGCTCATTGTACGCGAGCGTCGCGATCTCCGCCGCAACGCCACGCAACTCGTCCTTCCGCGCCTGATCGAGCTTTCGCCCGAGCAGATATCCCTGCCCCGGAGATTTCGCGCCGGCCGCCTCCGCTTCCAGCGCGGCGACTCGCGTGCTGAAGGAGCCGAGCGATCGCCGGAGCTCATCGTCCAAGCGAAAGATGCGAACCCCGTATTCGCGACCGCGAGACACGTACGACAGCAGCGAGATCAACGCATCGTGCCGCGTCGCCAGCATCGCTCGAACCGCGTGTTCCGACCGGAACAACGAGAGTATCGGGAGAGGCACAACCGCGCCAACATCAGCCGCCCAGGTGAGCACAGTGTCGTGCGCCGTTGCGCGCGGTGCGATCCACGCCACGTCGGCGACGCGGTCGTCGAGTCCTTCGCCATACCTGGCGGCGTCGACACGAGAGGCGAGCGCCGCGACGTCGCCGCTCGCCACCAGCGTCACCGGCTGCCCATCGATGCCGGCCGGCGCACCCTCGGCGGCAATCAGTGACGGCACGACGGCGTACACGTAGTAGAGATCGTCAGCCATCGCTCTCCAGAGCTCTCCAGCCGTCGTGCCATTCCAGGAGCCGCGCGACTCCGATCGGCGAAGGCACGGCGGAGGCAACAAACTGACTGACGGTCGGCTCGACAGGAAGAGGTACCGGCGCCTGCCGGACTCTGTTCCAGACGACCGCGGGGACGTGATTTCCGAGCGAACGGACCCGTCCAATGATCCGCGAGGCTTCCAGTCGTACGACGGGCTCGTCGAGCGCGACGACGATAACGCCTGCCAGGGCCGCGTCCTGGAGGAGCGCGGTCACGGCTCGGGTGCGACGCGCGAAGGCCACGAGTTCTGCCGCGAGCTCTCCACCTCCAGCGAGCTCGCGGTATTTGAGCATCAGTCGCAGAAGCCGGTGCGCCCAGTCGAGCGCCAACGTCGGCATCTCGAGCAGGCGAATGAGGTGGCCGGTCGGCGCCGGATCGATCACGATCCGGTCGTACACACCCTCGGCCAGCGCGTCGCCAAGCCAGATGAGCGCGTAGAGCTCATCGATGCCGGGCGGCGCGAGCGCGAACAGCTGGCGCGCGATCGCGCGGTCGTGAGCCGCATCGACGCCCGGACCCAGCAGCGCATCGAACGCGGAATCGACGCGCGACTCATACTCGGTGCGCCATCGCGAGAACGCGGCGGTCGCGTCGATCTGGCGCGAAATGAGCCCATGCCCGTCCCGCACTTCGACGTCGGCGTCGGCAATCGGCTGCGCGAGGGCGTCGGCCACGGACGGCGCCGGATCGGTCGAGACGAGAAACGTGCGATGGCCTCGACGTGCGGCCGCGAGGGCGAGGGCACACGACACAGTCGTCTTCCCCACCCCACCTTTCCCACCGACGAGGAGCACGGGCGGCAATGATCCCAACGCTGGCCCCGCCGCGGGAAGCGCGGCGAGGGAGCCACCACGTTCGGAGAGGGCCGCGGCCCGCGGTCCCCCCGATCTCGGGCGCTTGACACGCGTGATGCGCCTAACGTCGCGGCTCCAGCGATCGAGCGCGTCCAACCCAGGTTCGAGCGTGCCGCAGTCACCGACGGAAAACAAGGTCGCGTCGGGCATGGCGCGCCTAACGGTTTCCTCGGCAGCCTTCGTCTCCGCGTCGTCCGCTGCACCAATCACGTTCAGTAACACGGCCCGCACGGTCATGTTCATTTTCGCGAGCGCCTCGGCATAACGCACGGTCTCGCCGAGGACAACCGGCTCCGGGCGGGACACGAGCAGGACGGCGGCGCGCGTCGGGTCCGTCGTGAGATCCCGAAGTCGCGTGACCTTGCCTCGCAGCTCGTCGATGAATGCGTCGGCGGCGTCGGGGCGATAGCGGTGCAGGAGCGCCGAAACCATGAACCGATGCTTGCCCTGCATCGCGTCGAGCAGCGCGATGAGCGCGAGGAAGGTCTGCGGAAGGCCAAGCAGCCGGAGCGTGTGACCCGTCGGGGCGGTATCGAGTATGACGCGTTTCCAGTCGCCGCGCTCCGGAAGATCCGCGAGCGCCAGCAACGCCATCGTCTCATCGATGCCCGGCAGGGTCGAGTCGACGAGCCCCTGGATATCGTCGCGGTCGAGGTACGTGCCTCGATCGATGATGGTGGCCACGACATCCCCGAAGCGCGACACGAAGTGGGTGCGGGCAGCAGCGGCGTCCAACTGCGATGCCGAAAGCGACGGGACGCTCGCGATGGTTCGCGGATCGCCGCTGAGTGTGGCGCCCAACGCGTCGGCGAGCGTGCCGGCTGGGTCGGTCGAGAGTACGAGTGTCGGGATGTCTTTCCGCGCGCTCCGCAGGCCAAGCGCCGCCGCGCAGGTCGTTTTGCCGACGCCTCCCTTGCCGCCAACGAGCGTCCAGCTCGGGAGCGACGCGAGCAGCGCGTCGATCCCACTCATGCGTCGTCGCCAGCCTCCCGCGCCACGCGCACCGGCCCGCCGGCGGTCGCCATGCCGAGTCGTTCCCGCCACTCGCGCACGTCGCGCAGGCGCTGCATCAGCTCCGCCTCGCGCCGCGCGTACTCGTCGTCGTCGATGTCTCCGAGCTCGAGCAGCATCTGCAGCTCCATCAGCTCCTGCTTGACGGGGGCGTCATCGACGAGCTCTTCCTCGACCACGCGCTGAACCTTGCCTAACGACCAGCGAATCCCGGCAACGGGCCCCGTGATCGGGAAGAAGAGGAGTTTTGTAAGAAGACCCATGGCGGCGGGGGACGATGGGAACCGGGAACGGGGAACCGGGAACCGTAGCTCCCCACGGAGCCTCTGTTCCCGGTTCCCTGTTCCCGGTTCCCGTCAATTTGCCTTTTCCAATTTCAACTTGATGTTGACGAAGTTGTATGGCGGCCACGGCCCCGTGTACTTGAACGTCAACAGGTCCTCATAGCGACGACTCACCTCTTTCACCTTGTCGTCGAAGGCGCGCTCCTGCGTGCGCTCCACGAGGAAGGCGGCGTTCAGGATCATCCGGTCGCCAATGACCTTGTTGCTGCGACTCGCGACGGCAACCGGCTTGAGCGCCTCGTGGATGTCAGCGACGTATCGGCTCTGCACGCCCTCCAACGCGGCTTCGACCAACCGACCGAGCTGCATTCGCGCGAAATAGGTGGACGATGCAATGTTGCGGCTGATCTCGTCCTTGAGCCGACGAATCTCGTCGTTCTCGCGCTCGAGGTTCGCGATCACCTTTTCACGCTCCCATAACACCTTGAGGCCGAACTCGATCTTGTCCTGCATCTTGTCGAGGACGTCGCTGAACGCTTGGTAGGTCGAGCGCAGCAGCTCGGTCACGTCGTCCTCGGACCGGAACACCGTGCCGAACGACATGGGAATCACGGTGAACTCCCGCATGACCGTCTCGTTCACGAACTCGTGAGCGAGCACGTGCTCGCGCGTGGGATCGTAGATGACGAGCGGCGTGTCGCTCACGATCGCGGCAAGGTCGCGGTAGTGGACCGTGTATACGCGCTGGCCCCCACCGATGCCGACACTGCCGAAGTCCTTCGGCTTGTCGAGCCGGATGATGCAGTAGACGTACTTTCCGTCGACCGCCGGCTGCGCGATCGGTGGGGGCTCCGTGCGAGCGGTCTGAGGCTCGGTCATCAGGAATGCCAGTTGGCGATTGGTGCCGCGGCCGAATGGAAAGGCGCTAGTCGGCAGAAGGTAGCCCACGGGCATCAGGTCGGGAATGCCCATCTCGCCGAGCGGACAAGTCATTCGCCGTCGCCCACCTTGTGCGCGGACCGGGATCACACGCAGTCTCCGCTGTCTGCACGGCGAGGTTGGTCCGTCGGACGACGCATGGGAATCAAAGCGAAGTCGCACGCCCCTTCCATAGGTGAGTGTCATGACGGTGACGTTCCGCTTCGCAAGTCGCCCAACGTGGCGGATTCAGTTGGCAATAACGGCGGCGCTCGTGTTGGGGCATATCGTGTCGATGGTCGTCCCCTACTTGGGGCACGACTATACCCTCCTGCGACTGCTCGACCTCAACGAGGAGCGAAGCGCGGGGACGTTCTACTCCGTGGTGGGTCTGTTGGCATGCGCGGCGGCCCTTCTCGTCGTCGCGTTTGCCGCGCGCCGCCGCGATTCCCGCTGGCGGGGCGATCCGCTGTGGTGGGTGGGCCTGAGCTCCCTGTTCGTATTCATGAGCGCCGATGAGGGACTGGCACTTCACGAAGTCCTCATGGTGCACATCCGGAAAGCACTCCACGCATCGGGCGTACTGTATTATGCCTGGGTCATCCCCTACTCGGGGCTCGTGCTCGTGGTTGTCCTTCTTTACGCTCGGTTTCTGCTCAGACTTCCGCGGGCGATTGCCATCCAATTCGTCATCGCGGGCGCTGTCTATGTTGGCGGCGCCGTTGGACTGGAGATGGTCGCGGGTTACATGGTCGAGACGCGGGGGTACGGCGAGCGATCACTCCCGATGGAGATCGAATACCTCGTGGAGGAGACCATGGAGATGGTCGGTGCCGCGTATTTTCTGACCGCGATGCTGCGATACATCGAGCTTGGTGGCCAGCCTCTCCAGCTGACGGTCACAATGCCCGATTCGACAGAGCCACGACATGGAGACCCGTGACGGGACCGCGAACACCGCGACCCGTCGATCAACTACTTCGATACTTCACTCAGCCGCTTGCCCTCACCCGTTCCGGGTCGCATCATCCGCCGCCGTTCTGATCCCACTCACTCGGACGCGAGGCTCGTCGATGCGATCTGCCCTGCGCTCACTCGCCGGCTCATCCCTCATTGTGCTCGGCGCATGTAGCTCCATCACCGATCCAGGTGATCCGCTCGCCAAGAGAGCCCCTCCGCGACAGCCGAAGCCAATCATCCTGTTCGTGCACGGCTGGAACGCGAACGCGTCGACGTGGACGACGATGATCGGGCGTTTCAAGCAGGATGGCTGGATCGCGAGCGAGCTCTCGGCCTTCTCGTACAACTTCTCGGTCTCGAACGCGACGACCGCCGGCATCATCGCGCAGAAGGTCGACTCGATACAGCGCAAGAATGGCGGCGCAAAGGTCACGCTCATTACGCACTCGATGGGCGCTCTCTCCGCGCGCTACTACGTCAAGAACCTCGGCGGCGATACCAGGGTCGCGACGCTCATCACGTTGGGCGGCACGAACCACGGCACGTCGACGGCACAGCTTTGCTTCCAGACGTCGTGCCGCGAGATGTGGCCGAACTCGTCGTTCCTCGTTGCGCTGAACTCGGGCGACGAGACGCCGGGCTCGGCGTTCTATGCGACGTGGTGGTCGCCGTGCGATGAGGTGATCAACCCCGACAACAGCGCGCTACTCGATGGTGCATTGAACAATCAGACAGCATGCCTGCAGCATAGCCAGCTGCATGAAGACACAACGGTGTACGCGCAGGTGCGCGACTTCGTGAACCAGCCGACAGCGGCGGCGATTGTCGCTGTCAGGTAGAGAATCGCTGGCGCTCCCCGCGTGCCGCAGGGAACGGGGAACCGGGAACAGTGACTCCTTTGGGAGCAACGGTTCCCTGTTCCCCGTTCCCAGTTCCCGCTTCCCGTTACTCCCGATTCCCGACGATCAGCCGCACTCGCTGAACCCGCACACGTGGCATTTCACGCAGCCCTCGGCGTACTCGAGCTGCGAGCCACAGTCGGGGCACGTGCCGATGAACGACTCCGCGCCGGTATCGAATGAGAGCTGCGCCTGCTCGCCCGTCGGCGTGATCTGCGAGACCGTGACCTCCTCTCTCGCCGGCGTCACCGGGCCGCGTGACTCGCGCAACAGTTCCTGCTGCACGCCCAGCTGCTTCTCCTGGTACCAGTCGTAGAGCGCGATGCCAATCGCATCGGGGACCGAGAGCACCTTGTTCGGGCCGAGGCCCACGGCGCGATCCGACGAAATGCCACGGAGCTGTTTGTGAATCTCCATGAGCGGAATGCCGGACCGCAGTGCCAGCGAGATCAGGCGACCCATGGCTTCGGCATCGGCCATCGCCGAGCCACCTGCCTTCCCGAGGTTGATGAAGACCTCGAAGGGTTGTCCGCGGTCGTCCTCGGTGACGTGGACGAACATGGTGCCTAACGGGGTCTCCTTGCGAATCGAGGTGCCACGCAGCTTGTCGGGGCGCGACCGCTTCTGCCGACGCTGGAGCGTCTCTGCCTCGGCGTCATAGAGCGCCTTCTTGAGTCGCTCGATCTCAGCGTCGAGCTCCGCCATCGTGCCCTTGAGGTCGGCGAGCTCGCGCTTGTCGGCCGGCGCACCATCGCGCTCGGATTTCGCTTTGTCCGTCGCGCCCGTCGACAGCACCTGGTTGTCGCGCGAACCGTCGCGGTAGACGGTCACGCCCTTGCACTTGAGGTCGTACGCGAGCTCGTAGATCGCGCGGACATCCACGACCGTGGCCGTGTGCGCGAAATTCGTCGTCTTGGAGATTGCCGAGTCGCAATGCTCCTGAAAGGCTGCCTGCATGCGCATGTGCCATTCGGGCGCGATGGCGTTCGCGGTGACGAACACGCGCTGCCAGCGGGCAGGCACTTCGGGGAAGTCGACTCGGCCCTCGCGCGCGATGCGCTCCATGAGCGCGTCAGAGTACCAGCCCTCCTTCTTCGCGATCGCGACGAAGTCCTCGTTCACGTCGGGCATCATCACGCCCGCCTGGTTGCGCATGAAGGCAACCGCGAACAGCGGCTCGAGGCCCGACGAGCAGCCGGCGATGATCGAGATCGTGCCGGTGGGCGCGACGGTCGTGACGTTGCAGTTCCGGAGGAGCTGCATCGGGCGGATGCGCTTTCCTTCACTGTCGCGCGCGCACGTCTCGTCCGGACCCCAGATGGAGCGGGCCCACTCCGGGAACGCGCCGCGGTCGTTCGCGAGCCGCTCGCTTTCCTTCTTCGACTCGACGTCAACGAACTGCATGACCTTGCGGCCGAACTCCACACCCTCGGGCGAGTCGTACGCGATCCCGAGCCTAACGAGCGCGTCGGCGAAGCCCATGACGCCGAGCCCGATGCGGCGGATGCGCTTGGACAGCGCGTCGATCTCGGGCAGCGGGTACTTGTTGACGTCAATGATGTTGTCGAGGAAGTGCGTCGAGAGCGCGACGTCGCTCGCGAACGCATCCCAATCCATCTGGCCGTTCGCGACGTAGTACCCGACGTTGATCGAGCCGAGGTTGCAGACGTCGTACGCGAGGAGGGGCTGCTCGCCGCACGGGTTCGTCGCGTCGTAGCCCCCGAGGTGCGGAACGGGGTTGTAGCGATTCGCCTCGTCGATGAAGAAGCAGCCCGGCTCACCCGTGCGCCACGCGCCGTCGATCATCTTGTTCCACACCATCTGCGCGTCGAGCTGCGCGACGACCTGCTTCGTCGTGGGATCGACGAGATCGTAGCTCGTCCCCGCCTTCACCGCCTCCATGAACTTGGCGGTGACGGCCACGGAGATGTTGAAGTTCGTGACCTGCGTGAGGTCTTCCTTGCAGGTGATGAACTCGAGAATGTCGGGATGGTCGACGCGGAGGATTCCCATGTTGGCGCCGCGTCGTGTGCCGCCCTGCTTCACCGCGTCGGTCGACGCGTCATAGAGCTTCATGAAGGACACAGGTCCGCTGGCCACGCCGGTCGTCGAGCGCACCATCGAGCCTTTCGGGCGCAACCGCGAGAACGAGAATCCGGTTCCACCGCCGCTCTGATGGATGAGCGCCATCGACCGGAGCGTGTCGTAGATGCCGTTGCGCCCGTTGGACAGCGCGTCTTCGACCGGCAGCACGAAACACGCGGAGAGCTGGCCTAACGGGCGCCCGGCGTTCATGAGCGTCGGCGAGTTGGGCTCGAACCGCCGCTCCGTCATGAGGCGATAGAACTGTTCCGCCGCTTCCGTGACTGCGCCCTCGCTCGCTCCGTACCGGCGATCAGCTTCCGCAACGACCGTCGCCACCCGCCAGAACATGTCTTCGGGGGTCTCGGTCGCCTTGCCGCTGGCGTCTTTCACCAGATAGCGCTTTTCCAACACAGTGCGCGCGTTCTGGCTCAGACCAGCGGGGCCGGCGGGGGGCTTCGAGGGTAGGGGCATGTCGACTTCTCCCTGGTGAAACGTAGCGTTGGAACCGGAACCGACCGGGCCTGACCGTAGCGGACACAACTTCGGCGGGAAGCGAAGAGGGGCGCAGTTTATCGGCGTTCGTGAAACCGCGCCAGTGTGTAGCTAAGCGGTCCAGCGCCAACGACTTGCTCTACCCATATCACGAATCTCAAACCGAGCTGCACTTTCCACGTCTCGAAAATTACACGACTCTCACCTGCAACCCAAGGGCGCTCTCGCCACGAGCGATCTGCCCTGCCTAACGCGGCTTTCGCCGCAACTCCCTCGGAGAAAGGCGGTTGGCTTCATCCAGCGGACTCGCGACGGCGCCGGGCTATACGGCCGGGGACGAAGGCCCCGCGCGCCGCGGATGCCACCACCCTACAGGGCCTTGCCTGCAAACACGTGGTGCACCCCACGTGCCACACAGCCCTCAACTGGGCCGATTGCCGACGACGATCTAGCCCAGACCCGTCGATCGGTTCGCGGACGTGTGCCGAGCGAATTCGCCCTGCCGATGACGCATGGCGAGGTCCAGGTACGCCGCCACGGCCTGCGCGGTCCGCTCGCGAAGCACCTCGTCCGTCGAACGTACCACCCGCGCGGGCACGCCGATCACGAGAGAGTTCGGCGGAATGACCATCCCCTCACGGCACACGGCCCCCGCGCCAATGACCGACCCCCGTCCGACCACCACATGATTGAGCACGATCGAGCCCATGGCGATGAGACAGTCATCCTCGACCTTGGCACCATGTACAATCGCGCGGTGCCCGACCGCGACGCGGGCGCCAATGGTGCATGCCAACCCCGGATCGACGTGGATCACGACACCATCCTGGACGTTGCTCGACTCGCCGATGATGATCGGCGCGGAATCCGCGCGAAGCACCGCCTTGGGCCACACCGATGCGCCCGCCCCGAGCGTCACATCGCCGCACACGAACGCCTCCGGATGGATGAAGGCATCGGGATGGATCCGTGCACCGCTCACCGCCCACTCCCGAGCGCGCGGAAATACGCTTCCAGGCCATCCGCGACGCCTAACGCGTAGCGTTCCTGGAACTCGGCGGTCTGCACCGCGGCTTCCTGCTCCGGCATCATGATGAACGCGCCCTCGGTGAGGACCGACGGCATCCAGGGATGCCGAAGGTCGGACAGGTTGTCGTAGAAGACCCCGAGGTCCCGCAGCCGCATGCGGCGCACCATGCCACGTTGGACCTCGCGGGCAAGGGGCTCGGACGACGGATGAAAATAGTACGAGCCAGTGCCGTTCGCCGTGAACGGGTTGATCCCATCGGGAAGCGCGTTGAGGTGGATCGACACGAACGCGTGCGCGCCGGCCCGCCGAGCCATCACCGGGCGAATCGCGAGCGCGAGCGGCGCCTCCGTCGTCCGCGTCATGACGACCTTCGCGCCGCGCGACTCCAGGATCGTCTTCAGGCGCTGGCTAATGGCAAGCGTCGGGACGGGCTCGTAGAGACCCGTGGGCCCGGTCGAGCCGGCGGGCGGGTGACCGGCATTCACGACAATCGTGAGGCCCTTGAGCGGTGACGACGCGTCGATCGTAGGCGGCCGTCGCACGCGCAACGTGAAGACTCCGCGGTCCCACGACGGCAGATAGCCGTATGGTGCGCGTGCGAGGTCGATCTCGTACCGCGCGCGATCGCTCGACTCCTGGTACCAGCGCACGCGGCGGACGAGCGAGTCGTCCGCGGTGTAGCCAATGATGTCGGAGTTCGCCTGGACGCCGTACAGGATCAGTACGAGCCTGTTCCCCTCCTCACGAACCTCGAACGCTGGCCGCTCGCCCGTCGGGATGACAACGTCCACCCAGTCGCGGCCGCCGACGACGCGCGCATTCGCCGCGGTCCGTCGCGGGGCTGGTGTACCGGGCGGCAGCTCGGTGACGTCGCTCGCAGCCACCCATGCCTCGAGGGCCGCGTCGAGTCGCACCCGAACCATGTCACCGATGCGACCCGTCGCCTGCAGCGTCGTGCCGGGAAGCAACAGCCACTTGTACGTCCCGTTAGGCACCGGCCGAAGGATGATCACGCGATCGGTGTCGGGCACGTCGGCCCCACCGGTCAGGCGCACCCACCGTGAGCGCGTCGTATCGTCGACCGTGATGTCACGAATCGGGAACCGAACGCTATCGCGACCGCGGCTGAGCACGAGCTCGGCGCCGCGAGCCAGCAAGGAGGCCGGCGCATCCGTCGCCCAGAGATAGGGGTCGCCTTCGGGCGTCACCCGGAGCGAATCCAGCGTGGCTGCCGGGCTGACGAGTCGCAGCTCCGAGTTGTCAGCCAAATGAACTTCGACACTCGCATTGCGGGGCGCCCGCACGCTCACCCGAATTCGCTCGTCCGCCCGCGCGAGGCGAGCGCCTCGCGGGGCAACACTGGCCGAGTCGACGACGAGCCGACCGGTATCGGCGAGCACGGGGCGTGGTGGGGGCAGCTTGATCGTGTGAACCGTCCGCACCGTGTCCGGTCCCCGCGATGCGACGATCGAGTACTGCGGAGCGCTCGCGGGCGGGAGGGCCAGGAAGGCAATGAAACTCCCGTTTGGGACAACCGGAACCGGCGTGCCGTTGATGGTGAGCGCCGCCTTGCCACTCCCCACCGTGCCGAAGACGAAGTTCGAGTCGCGCGCCTGAATGGTCGCTCCCGCCGGCGGGTAGACGACGCGGATCGCGAGCGGCCCATCGAGGAGCGGGACCGGTGGAAGCACCGTCGCCGCCGATGTCGCGGGGGCGGTCGAGGGCTTCGGGGGGCGCCCGCACGCCGAAGCGGCAACCGCGGCAATGACGACGCCGGAAACGAAAGTCGCGCTGCGCGCACCGAAGCGCGACACGACCACACGCTGCTCTGCCATGGGCTCAAGCTATAATCGCGTTCGTCCCGAGGTCAGGATACGCTCGCCGCGGGAGCGACGAGTGGCCGCTATATCGCACGCTGTCACGTAATTCTCTCGAGGAGCGAAACCTCCCCGGGCGGTCAGCGCGTACGGCCTGCGTTGATTGCCCTTGGTTTTGCCGAACCCTATATATTCGTGACCTTTCCTGTACCTCTGGCCGCTACGCCCGTCCGCCGCGACGCCACCGGAGCACGTTTGACGGTCAACCACCATCCGACGCCGACGGATCCGATCACGCCTCCGGGCGCGATCGTCTTTCACGTCTTCGCGCATTCGGACGTCGGGCGCACCAGGGAGCACAACGAGGATGCCTTCGTGGTCGCCGACCTCTCGCGCGGCGATCCGCTTTCGTTCGACCATTTGCGGACGGAACGGGCAGGTAATCGGGGGACGCTGTTCATGGTCGCCGACGGGATGGGCGGAGCAGCAGCCGGCGAGATTGCGAGCGAGATGGCAGTCGAGGTCGTGCTGCAGCAGCTCCGCCGGCGGTGGCGCGACGCCAAGACGGTGGAGCCCGTTGCGTTCGTAGGAACCCTGAAGGCGGCCACCGAGGTGGCCAACGCAACCATCCACCATTACGCCGGCGACCATCCCGAGCTTCGCGGAATGGGCACGACCGCGACCATCGCGGGTCTCCTCGGCGACACCCTGTACCTCGCGCAGGTCGGAGACAGCCGAGCGTATCTGGTGCGAGACGGCGTGGCAATCCAGATCACGAAGGATCAGTCGCTGATGCAGAAGCTCATCGAGGCCGGCGAGATCACGGTCGAAGAGGCGGAGATGAGCGACCGACGCAACATCATCCTCCAGGCGCTGGGCCCCGAACCGCACGTGAAGATCGACTTGACGCACCAACGCGTGCGGCGCGACGACGTGCTGGTTCTCTGCAGCGACGGGTTGTCCGGGCTCGTGAAGCCCGAACAGATCGCACAGGCGGTCACTGAAGAAGCGAATCCCGAGCTCGCCGCCGAGCGCCTCGTTGATCTCGCGAATGCGTCCGGCGGGCCGGACAACATCACGGTCGTGATCGCGCGATTCGACGGAACGGGGCTCGAATCCGCGGCGCCGGTGGACGAGATCGGCCATCGCGTGTTCGACTCGCCAGAGCTCGTGACGCCGACCTCCACGCCTCCGGTCCTTCGTGTCGAAGCGATTGGGGAACCGCTCGCGCCCCTTCCACCGGACCTGTTCGAACGGACGCCGCCACCGATCGATCGGCAGCGACGCGGGAGGCTCTACGTGCGCGTTGTCGCTGCGGTGGGAATCGTGCTGACGGTGTTTTTTCTCTGGCAGGTTCTGACGAAGCTGTAGACGTCGTCAAACGCGCCGCAGGAGCCAGCGGCCGGTCGCTCGAAGCATCGGCGTGCTCGGACTCCAACATGCGATGGTAAGGCTCGCCCCCGGCGCGGCGGGGCTCGTGGCCGGGTGCCCGCACCATACTACGACCGAGTCGCGCCCCAACCGCCGGGCCTCGTCGCACAACGTGGCCACCTGCTGTTCGCTGGTGGAGATGCCCGTCGGCGGATGGACGATCACGATGAGCGGCGCCCGCACATCCGCCGTCGGCGAGGTGACGCGCCTAACGCCGGATGGGTCCTCGCCGGCGTCTGCGATCCCGCTGGTCAAGCTGGCCGCCGCCGCGGCCGCCTGGTCCGCGCGGCTCGAGACCACGGCAACCTCCATTGGTTGCGCAACGCGCACGCTTCGGCCGCGGACGACAGCAATCGTTCGCTCCGCCATCTCATCCAGCCACGCGTCGTCGCCCAGTTCAGCGTCGACCATCGGCCCCGGCGCGCCGGCCATCTCGGCCCGCACGCGGCGTCGCTGCGCGGCCTCGTGTACGCGCTCGCCGTCCACTGTACCTGACTCGAGGGCGTCGATAAGCGTGCGAAGCTCGACGTCGAGGTTTACCGGGCGAACCACAATGTCGACGCCCGCGGCCACGAGATCAGCGGCGTGAACGCGATGCCCCCAGCGTCTCGCGAGCAACGATGCGTCCGCGACGGCAAGACCCTCGTACCCCAGCTGTGCTCGGAGTAGCCGACCGAGAATCGGACGAGACAGCGAAGCTGGTGTTCCGGACGCGTCGAGGGCCGCGTAGCTCGCCTCGCCGACCACGATGCCGGCAGCGCCTGCGTCGATCGCCGCCCGAAACGGTACGAGGTCGGTGGTGTACAGCGCATTTTCGCTCTCACGAACGGTCGGGATCCCCGTCAACACGTCGGTGACCGCGCCTCCTCCGGGGAACGCGCTCGCGAAACAGAGCACGCCTTCCGCCTGCGCCGCGTCAATCCATTCCGCGCTCGCAGCGGCGACGTCCGCCGCAGTATGCCCGAATGCATCGGTGCGCGGCGTCCTCGGCACATCGCACGACGGCGCGAGGATCGCGTTGCAGCCCGCAAGCCGCGCCTCGCGTGCGACCGCCCGGGCGACGCGACGCACGACGAGCGCGTCGCGGAAGGAAGCGATCGCCGCGGCAGGGGGCACGGACAGCGGCCGCGCGCGCCAGGCGGACGAGATCAGGTCCGCCGGCGCGATGGCGATGATCGGCGCGTCACCGGCGTTGCGGCGGATCGTGCCGGTGAGCTCGGCCACGGCATCGCGAGCTCCGCCTTCGATGACGAAGCCACCGACACCGGCGGCGATTCCCCGCATCACGGCAGGCAGCGCCGAGGCGAAACCGGCGGCCGGATCCCAGCGGACGGCCGGCAGCAGCAGCTGCGCGAGCTCGCGCATCGGCGTGGTCGCCTAACGTCGATCAGGCCGGCGTGAGCTGCCCGAGGATGCGTGGCCCGCGCGCGCCCGTGACGCTGGGGAGGTTGCCGGGCTGCCTGACGAGGTGCAGGTACCCGAGCAGCGCGAACGCCACTGCTTCCTTTGCCTCGCCATCGAAGAACACGTCGCTGAACCGGCGAACGGTGAACGACGGAAGTGCGAGCGCAATGGCGTCGACGAGTGCCGGATTTTCCGCGCCACCGCCCGACGCGATGAGCTCGCGCACCGGCTCCGGCACGAACCGACGCATCGCATCGGCAATGCTGGCGGCCGTGAGCGCCACGGCCGTGGCCACGAGGTCACCACCGGTCGCGTTAGGGTTCGCCTCGCGACATCGCTCGACGAATCGGGCGATGAACGCGGGGTCGAACAGCTCGCGGCCAGTCGACTTGGGTGGTGGGCTCGCGAAATACGGGTCCCCGAGCATCGCCCGTACGACCGCATCGATTGCCGCACCGCTCCGTGCCAGCCGTCCGTCGACATCGTACGTCAGCCCGGGCGCAACCATGCGCGTGACGCCGTCGATCACGACGACGCCGGGCCCCGTGTCGAACGCGCGGGTCGACGAGGGCACACCGCCGGGCGGCACGATTGTCACGTTGCCTATTCCGCCGAGGTTCTGCAGCGCGCGCCACTCCGTGCCGTGAGCAAACAGGAGGGCATCGGCGACCGGAACGAGTGGCGCACCCTGCCCCGCCGCGGCGACATCGCGTACGCGGAAATCGCTCACGACATCGATCCCGGTGCGCTCTGCGATCACGGCCGGCTGTCCGAACTGCCACGTCGAGTGGCCGGGCTCGTGCCAGACGGTTTGCCCGTGGCTTGCGATTGCCGCTACCGACGAGCGCCCGACGCCTGCCTCCGCCATGGCGGCGATCGCTGCTTCTGCGAGCCAGTCGCCGAGATCGAACGACAACCGGCAATACTCGCGGGGCGTCGCCCCAATGAGCGCTTGCGACAGCCGATCCCGCTGCGACGCGTCGTAGGCCCGGACGCTCATGCCTAACAATTCGTAGGCGATGCGGCGGTCGGGTCCGCGACCGAACCGCACGACGGCCGCCGAGATGCCGTCCAGCGACGTGCCGGACATGAGGCCGACGACGATCCGCTCGTCGGAGGTCACCGCTGTCACGACTGCACCGGTGGAGGCGCGTCGGTCACGACGCGACGAATCACGCCGCCTGCCGCCTCGAGCGCGTGTTCCGCAGCGTCGCGGTCAACGCCGAGCTTCTGCATCACGATCGCGGTTTTGACGCGCTTGCCCGCCGCCTCGAGGAGCGACCGCGCCTCGTCGCGGGACACGTTGCATACCTCGACGACGATGCGCTCGCTGCGGTCGCGGAGCTTCGCGTTCGTCGCCTTGAGGTCGACCATCAGGTTGCCGTACGTCTTGCCGATGCGGATCATCGCGCCGGTAGTGATCATGTTGAGCACCATCTTCGTCGCGGTCCCCGCCTTGAGCCGTGTGGATCCCGTGACGACCTCCGGCCCGACGATCGCGATCACGGCGACGTCAACGTGCGCGAGTAGCTTGTCCGACACTGGCGTGCAGGCGATGATCGCGGTGCGCGCGTTTCGCTGTCGTGCCCGCTCGATCGCGCCGTGGACGAACGGTGTGGTTCCGGACGCGGCGATGCCGACGACGACGTCGCGCTCGCCGACATCATGCTCGTCCATAATCGCGGCGCCGCCGGCAGGAGAGTCCTCCGCGCCTTCCTGTGCGCGCAGGATGGCCGGGAACCCGCCGGCTATGATGCCCTGGACCATCTCCGGATCACTACCAAATGTCGGTGGGCACTCGCTGGCGTCGAGGATGCCGAGGCGTCCCGAGGTCCCGGCTCCGACGTACAAGAGCCGCCCCCCTTTCCGAAACGCATCCTCGGTGAACGACACGAGGTGCGCGATCTCGCCGCGCTGGCTGGCGACGGCGTCAGCTACTGTCCGGTCTTCCGCGTTCATGAGATCGACGATCTCGAGCGATGTGGCGAGGTCGATGTTCGCGGTGCGCGGGTTGCGGCGTTCGGTGATACGCGGGTCGGGGGGAGGCGCCTGACGAGTCACGAGATGGCTGAATGCTCTGAGCTGAAGGTGACACCTCGGGAGGCGCGTGCCACCAGGTCACCTGCCTGGGCGAGGAAACGCGGGGCTAACTTACCGGGAACGAGCGAACGCCGGCAACCGATCGCCGGGTGTCTTGGAACGACTGGAGTAAGTGTAATGCAGACAATGATGGTGAGACGATTCGGGACGGCCGCGGTCGTGCTCGCGATTAGCCCAGCGGTCGCGTGTCATCACGCGAACACGTCGTCCACGCTGGCGGATCAATGCTTCATGGCGATGATGCCTGTCGCCGGAGAGGGTGTTGCCGTCAACACGATCGGCGGTGGGTGCGCCGCGCAGGCCGTCCCGGCGCACTTCCCACCCGATTGGCGCTTCAAGGCTGGCGAATCCGGCACGTTCGCGCCGACGGCTGTCGTCGCGAGCAACAGTGCGCTCGCGAGTGCGGCCGGCGATGAGATCATGCGTGCTGGTGGCAACGCAGTGGACGCGGCCGTCGCAACGGGGTTCGCGCTCGCCGTGACGTTCCCCTTCGCAGGCAATCTTGGCGGCGGCGGGTACATGGTGATCCGCATGGCAGATGGTCGAACCGCGGCAGTGGACTACCGCGAGATCGCGCCGCTCGCGGCGAGTCGCGACATGTACCTCGGGCCCGACGGCAAGCTGACGGATGAGAGCGTCGTCGGCTATCGGGCGTCTGGCGTACCGGGCGCTGTCGCAGGCATGAGCGCCGCGCTGGCGAAGTACGGGACGAAGTCGTTGCGCGAGGTGCTGCAGCCGGCCATTCGTTTGGCGGCTGAAGGCTTCATCGTCGACAGCGCGCTGTTCACATCGCTGGACCACAACCGGGATTACATCGAGCGGTTCGATGGAAAGAAGCTCTTCTATCCGAACGGCGAGCCGCTCCAGCCCGGGACGCGGTTTCACCAGCCCGCTCTCGCACGCACACTCAGGCTGATCGCGGATCGCGGTGCGGACGCGTTCTACAGTGGCGAAGTGGCGGACTCGCTGGTCACCGGAATGAAGCGCGGCGGCGGGATCATCACGAAAGAAGACCTGGCTCGCTACAAGCCGGAATGGCGGCAGCCCATCGCATCGACCTACCACGGCTACAAGCTCTTGACCATGCCACCGTCCTCGTCAGGCGGTGTCACCATCACCGAGGCGCTCAACGTTCTCGAGACGTTCGATTCGCTCCCGCCATTTGGCAGCGTGGCCTACACGCATGTGCTCGCGTCCGCGTATCAACGCGCATTCATCGATCGCAACTCCAAGCTGGGCGACCCGGCGTTCGTACACGTGCCGCTCGACAAGCTCACGAGCAAGACGTACGCGCGGGAGCTCCGGAAGACGATCGCCCCCGATCGCGCGAGCCCCACGCCGGTGCTCGAGCGGACGATCGCCGATGGCAACCACACGACCCACTACTCGGTCGTGGACGGCGCGGGCAACGCCGTCGCGACCACGACCACGATCAACAACGGTTATGGGTCGGGGGTATACCTAACGGGTCCCGGCTTCTTCATGAACGACGAGATGGATGACTTCGCGGCGCAGCCGGGGAAGCCGAACATGTTCGGGCTCGTGCAGGGCGAACAGAACGCGATCGCGCCGGGCAAGCGGATGTTGAGCGCCATGTCGCCGACCATCGTGCTCGACCACCAGGGCAAGCTGCTGCTCGTCGTTGGCGCGGCAGGCGGTCCGCGCATCATCACCGCGACCTCGCAGGTGATTCTCAACGTCATTCAGAATCACATGTCGCTGGCGGATGCGATGCGCGCGCCCCGGCTCCATCACCAGGCGTTGCCGGACACGCTCCGCTTCGAGGAGCACGGCCTAACGCCGGAGGTCGTCGACTCGCTCAAAGCGATGGGCTGGAACGTGGACCCGCTGCGCGGATCGGCGAACGTCAACGCGATCATGCGTGCCAACGGGGGCTGGGTCGCCGTCACGGAACCTCGTGACCGCGGGCCGAGTCGAGCCGTAGGCCACTGAAACAGAGGAATAGGGAATCGGGAATTAGGGAATAGAAACCCTCGGGAGGCTCATCTCGCGTCGAGAGGCCTCCCGAGGGTCCTACGATTCCCGATTCCCTATTCCCGATTGCCGCTACGCGGCCTTGATCGTCAGCGGCGACGTGAGCGTGATAACAATGCGCCCGCCGTCGTTAACGCAGCCCTCGTAGTTCGCGGTCGTTGCCGCGGCAGCCGTACCGGCCGCAGCACCCGCCGCCGCGCCGATCACCGTGCCTTTCGTGTCCTTGCCGATCACCTGACCTATCACGGCGCCGAGCACCGCACCGCCGGCCACCTTCTTCGCGTCGTTGCCCTTGGTCGAGTTGCGAACCCGGTCAACCGCCGCGGACGTCACATCGCCGTCCACGTTGTAGGTCGCGCCACCGAACGAGATCGTGCGGACCGCAAAACCCATCTCGATGTTGTCGTTCGCGTTCTCACTTCTCTTGAGCTTCGTCACCTCGATCACGGCCGTGGCGCCGGCAGGGATCACCGCGCCGTTGGAGCCGGTCACCGCCTCATTCAACGTGGCCGAGAAGCGATCACCGACCTTGTTCGTGTTCGTGCAGACCTTGGAGCCCGACGCGAGGGTGAGTGTCGTGCCTGACGCGATCGAGCCAACGTTGCCGCCCGAGCTCTTCTCACCAGCTGTGACCGTATTGCCCGACGGAGTGCGCGGCGGGGCAGCCGGCTCTGGCTTGGGCGTGGCCGGCTTCGGAGCAGGGCGCGACGCGCGCGGCTTCGACGTCGTCGGTGCTGGAGTTGGCGCCGGCGTCGCCGGAACGTCCTTCAGCTGCGGCTGTGCGGCGCTGTCGCCCGTCGCGAGCTGGAGATCGCGACTGAGCGCCGTGTCCTGAGCGAGCGAAGTGTCTGCCTTGTTATCGCCCTTGCTGCACGCCGCGACCCCTAGCGCGAACGTCAGCGCCAACGGCGTGATGCGGCTCATATATTTCGACATCGTTTGACCTCCTCTTCTGATGCTGTAGTTCGTACCAAACGCGCTGAAAAAGGTGCCTTCAGCCAGGGATAGACGGGCAAGCGATATGCCAACCATGAGGGCGCTTCGACGACTCCTACCGTACTACGCTCCGTACCGCTGGCAAGTCATTCTCGGGCTTGCCTTTGTGGTGATCTCGTCAGCCTTGGCCAGCGTCACGCCGTGGCTGCTCCGCGCCGCGCTCGACGGGATCCGCGCGGGTGTGGAATCGCGACGCATTTGGACGCTCTCCGGGGCAATGGTCGGTCTCGCTCTCGTGGCCGGGGTTTTCCGCTATGGAATGCGTGAGCTCATCAACGGTCTCAGTCGACGAATAGAATACGACCTCCGCAACGACCTCTTCGCGCATCTCCTGCGACTCGACGCAGGCTACTTCGGGCGAACGCGAACCGGTGACATCATGGCTCGCCTCACGAACGACCTGAGCGCTGTGCGCCAGGCCGTCGGTCCAGCCATCATGTATCTCACTAACACTATCGCAGGCGGGGTTTTCGCGCTGTACTTCATGCTGCGCATCGACGGCCGCCTGACGCTGCTCGCGCTCACACCCATGGTGCTGTTGCCGATCCTCACGGTCTGGCTCGGCCGCGCGATCCACCAACGCTTCGAGGCGGTGCAGGAGCACTTCAGCACGATGACCACGCGGGCGCAGGAAAACCTCGCCGGCGCCCGCGTGGTTCGCGCGTATCGTCAGGAGCAGCCGGAGCTCGAGCGCTTCGCAGGCTTGAACGACGAATACCTCACGAAGAACATGCAGCTCGTTCGGCTGTATGGGCTCATGAACCCCGCGTTCGGCCTGCTCGCCGGTCTCGGCGCCGTCACGGTGCTCAGCGTCGGCGGAACGCTCGCGGTGCGCGGCGAGATCTCCGTCGGCGCGTTCGTGGCGTTCGGCCTGTATCTCGGTATGCTGACGTGGCCGCTCATCGCGTTAGGCTGGGTGGTGAATCTGTTTCAGCGTGGCGCGGCGTCAGGCGCGCGACTCCTCGAGATCCTCGACGCGTCGCCCGCGGTCAGCAACCCGCCGGCCGCCGCATCGCTTCCACCCGCGACTACTGGACGGTCGGTCGAGTTCCGTGGCGTCGGATTTCACTACCCACCGCCCGCCGACGCCTATCCGCGCTGGGTGCTGCGCGACATCTCGTTCCGCGTGAGTGCGGGTGCGACGCTGGCCGTCGTCGGTGCGACTGGCAGTGGCAAGAGTGCGCTGCTCGAGTTGCTCGCCCGCGTCTACGATCCGCAGGAAGGCCAGGTTCTCATCGACGGCGTGCCGGTCACGGCGCTCACGCTCGAGGAGCTTCGCCGGGAGATCGGCTTCGTTCCGCAGGAGAGCCTCCTGTTCAGTGAGACCATCCGCGAGAACCTGACGTATGGCACCGAGGATGCGTCGCGCGCGCAGTGGGCGGCTGGTGTCGCGCAACTCGATTCGACGATCGCAGAATTCCCGGGCGGCTACGATACGATGCTCGGCGAACGCGGCATCAATCTCTCGGGCGGCCAGAAACAGCGTGCCGCGCTCGCGCGCGCCCTCGCACGACGGCCGTCGATCGTCGTGCTCGACGACGCGCTGTCGGCGGTGGATACGCACACGGAAGCGGACATCCTTCGCGGCCTGCGTGAGGCATTGAAGGGACGCACGGCGATCATTGCGTCCCACCGCGTGAGCGCCGTCCGTGATGCGAGCTGGATCATCGTGCTCGACGAGGGCCGGATCGTGGAACAGGGACGCCACGCCGAGCTGCTTGCCGCAGGCGGTCGCTACTGGACGCTGCTCCGCCGTCAGCAGCTCGAGGACGCTATCGAAGACGAGGTCCCCGAAGCTCAGGCCACAGGGGTGGCAGCGAGCTGATTCGTTGAGCTACAATTCGCCAATGCATCCAGTGGATTCGACGACGACGGCCGAGCACCGGGTCCTGCAGCTCGAAGAAGCGCTCAACGAGGCAGCGCAGATCAACGCCGAGCTACAGTCACGCGACGCCCTGAAGACGCAGTTCCTGGCGAACATCTCGCACGACCTGCGAACGCCGCTCACCGCCATCATCACGCACGCCGAGATCCTCCGGGATGGCATCCTCGGCCCACTCTCCGAGAAGCAGCGCGACAGCGTCGCGAGCATCATCGGGGGCGGCCGCCAGCTCCTGGAGGCCGTGGGCGAAATCCTCACCTACGCGCGCGGCGCGGCGAACCAGCTCACGGTCTCGCCAAGCGAGTTTCACATCGCAGCGGTCGTGGCGCAGGTAGCGGCGCTCAACGAGCCGCTGATGGTGAAGAAGGGCTTGTCGGTGAGCGTCGACGTCACGCCAGGCGTGCCTTCACTCGTCGCCGATCGCGAACAAGTGACACACGTGGTCAGCAACCTGCTGGGCAACGCGATCGCGTTCACGCCATCGGGCGGCCGCGTCTGGGTCGCGGTCACCGCCACGAACGAGCGCGGAACGACGCACGTTCAGGTGGAGGTCGGGGATACGGGCATCGGCATCGCGCCTGAGCACCACGACCTCGTGTTCCGCGAGTTTGCGCAGGTGGATCCGTCGCCGTCGCGGCGGCACCATGGCACGGGCCTGGGCCTAACGATCGCGCGGCGCCTCGTCGAGCTCAACGGCGGCCGCATATGGCTCGACAGCCAGCTCGGCGAGGGCAGCCGGTTCTTCTTCGCGCTTCCGGTCGGCGACCCGCGCTGATCGGTGCGCGCGAAACCGCATATCCTGATCGTCGATGATAGCGCCGACGTTACCGGCGCACTGCGCGTCCTGTTCGAGGAGACGGGCAACGACGTGTCCGTCGCCAACACGATACGCGATGCGGTAGCAGCAGCGGAGGCGCGCGCGGTCGACGTGATGCTGCTCGACCTGACGCTGCCGGACGGCGATGGGCTGACCGTGCTGGCCACGATGCGCGCGCGCGCGGCGGAGCCTCGCGTAACCGCGGCGTTGACGGGCCGCGCGGAACCCGAGGTTGCAGCGCGGTGTACCGCCGCCGGCTGTCGGGCGGTTCTGGTAAAGCCCGTTCCGATTGCCGAGCTTCTCAGGTGCGTCCGCGAATGGACGGTCTAGATGGGGTCAGAGTCGG